>R27__coassemble_1049_pt1 | contig 13985 bp, 8 predicted proteins | sample R27__metabat2_low_PE_024 | metagenome-assembled genome bin R27
ATATTAGTCAAATCAAATAGAATTAAGGAATTATCCTATTAATTTAAATAGTATTAAATTAAAAATAGTGACTATCAACTTATTATGAGAATATTTTAAATTAAATTTGACTGTTATAAATCTTAATTGAGGGATGATTAAATGACACAAATCAGTGACGCAAAGAAAGGTATATTAACCGATGAAATGAAACATGTAGCAAAAATTGAAGGTGTTTCAGAAGATTTTATTTTAAGGTCCGTTGCTAACGGAACCATTGTAATTCCAGGAAACGTAAACAGAGATATAGATGCAGCAGGTATCGGTGCGGGACTCAGAACAAAAGTAAATGCAACCGTAGGTACCTCAACAGATATCGTTAACTTTGATGAAGAAGTTGAAAAAGCACAAATTGCAATCGACAACGGTGCAGACTGTTTAATGGAATTAAGTATCGGCGGAGACCTTGATGTAATAAGAAACAGAGTATTGGACATGTCCCCATTACCTGTAGGATCCGTACCGGTTTATCAAGCAGCTATCGAAAGCATCAGAAGAGATGGCTCAGTAATTTACATGACTGAAGATGATTTGTTCAACACCATCGAAAAACAAGCAAAAGATGGTATTGACTTTATGGCAATCCACAGTAGTATCAATATTGAAACCTTGACCAGACTCAAAAGGCAAGGCCGTGTAACTGGACTTGTATCCCGTGGAGGATCATTCATGTCCGGATGGATTGTTGAAAACGAAAAAGAAAACCCATTATATGAAAACTTCGATTACGTTTTAGAAATCGCAAAAGAACATGATGTTGTTCTTTCACTCGCTAACGGTATGAGAGCAGGATCCATTGCTGATTCAACAGACAGGGCTCAAATCCAAGAATTGATTATTTTAGGAGAATTAATCGACAGATCCCGTGAAGCCGGAGTACAATGTATGATCGAAGGACCTGGACACATTCCAATCAATGAAATTCCAACAAACGTAATGATTCAAAAGAAAATGTGTTCCAACGCTCCTTTCTACATGTTAGGCCCTATTGTATGTGATGTAGCACCAGGTTACGACCACATCGTATCTGCAATCGGTGCAGCATCTTCTGCAAAAGCCGGAGCAGACTTCATCTGTTACGTAACTCCTGCAGAACACTTAGCTCTTCCTAACCCAGATGACGTAAGGGAAGGTGTAATAGCTACCAAAATCGGAGCTTACGCTGGAGACTTAGCAACCGGACAAATCGATGGTTCACAAGATTTAGCAATGGCTGAAGCTAGAAAAACTCTCGACTGGGAAGCACAATATGCTTGTGCAATGTTCCCTGAAGCTGCACGTGCAAAAAGAGATCAAAGACCTCCTGAAGAAGAAGACACCTGTACCATGTGCGGTAACTTCTGTGCAGTAAAAATCGTTAACGAATGGTTGGACCAATCCGATTCCGACCTCATTAAATAGATAATCATATCTATTTTACTTCTTTTTTTATTTTCAATCTTTTTAATTCATCACAGCACAACACCATTTAACTGATTTTTAATATTGAATTCAAATCAATTTTACAAATTCACAACAATTTTATTAAATAACTTCAATTTTAAAAATTAGCTTTAAAATAACCCAAATAATTAAATAATAACTTTAAAAACACCTATTAAAGAAAATATTTATATATAATTAAAATTAAAGTAATCACTAACCAAATCTATTTAATTTTTTGAAGGTGAAAAAAGATGTATGACAATATGACTGAAAACCAAACCATTGATTATGATTCAAACATCATCCCAAAAATAAAAGAAATGATTAATGAAGGATTTGACAAATTAAAATCTCTCGCTAAAGTAGAATCTAAAAAAACCACCAAAACACCAAATTTTAAATTATATGAGGAATTGGAAAAAAAATTTGATGAAATTTCATTCAAATTAAAAGAATTGAAATTATGCAATGAATACATTTATTTTCTTTTAATTTCTGACTACATCCTATATATTGTTCATCAAAATTCTATTGATTCTACTTTTGGACATTGTGCCCTTGCTATAGAACTATTAGATTTTTTCATGGAGATATTTACTACAACTGTGAATTTTTACAATAAATCATTAAAGATTACAGATGAAGAATTTGAAACATTGAAAATCCATTTTAAAAAACAGTACCAGAAATATCGCTCACAGTTCTATTGCGATATCTACCAACCAACAGGAGATTTCACTGAAGATGAAATGTACAAAATTCACAAAAGCTTAAGGAAAGGATAATATGAATTATTTCATAGATAAAAATATTCCATTAGGCTATGCAATAAGTCAGGACAAATGGCATAATGTTTCTAAAACTTTTTTAGATAATCATCAAAAAGATTCCATATTCTGGTCAAATTTAGTAAAAAACGAATATACTAAAAAATTTAACTAAATACTTGATGATATAAACACATTCATAGCCAATTGCAAAACTCTATTGAAAGAAAATCAAAAAGATTTTATTAATTATTTTGATTTTGAGGATTTTTTAATCAGAAAAACAAAAATGAATTCTTTAGACAATTTCAAAAAACAGATGATTCTAAAACAATTCTGGACTGCTTATAAATTCAGTGAAGGAATTTCAGAAGTAATTTATTTAAAATTTATTGAATTTGCCCATGAATTCGAAAGGATATATCATTTAAGAGATAAGAAATTGAATAATATACTAATCCTTCACAATTGCGGTTTAAACAACTATTTAAATTATGTGGATTATGCAGAAAAACTCTACGAATGGGGTGTTCACAAACCAGACTGCAAAATAGTGATTGACGCTCATGACTGTGGAAAAACACATCCTGACCTGATATTTGCTTCAGCAGACAAAAAATGATAGATCTCATTTTAGAGCACAATACCGACTTCTTAAATATTTTTGAATTCAAGTCATGCAACTGACCTTTTAAACAGCAATCATCACCTAGAAAGCATGCGAAACCTAATGACTGACATTAATCGTTAAAGCTATTAATGCTTTCAATGTTGATTGAAGATAATGACCCACATTTCACCTCTACTTTAGGCAATTAAATATTATCAAAATTATCGATGATAGTCTTTTGAAAACATGTTATTGTTTTCTTGAAGGTTTTTTCCCTTAGATGACCACTGTTTAATTGCCATTTTCAAATAAAATTAAATTTATATATGACATTCCATAAATTATTAAAACAAGAGAGTTACTTTCAAGTAAACCTCTAGGGATATAATGAATTTAATGTCTGCGAGAATATTGTAGGGATTTATCTCTACAATAAGACATTAAATAACATTTTTTTATCATCCTAATCATCCGTTCATCTTCTATTAAGGATTTTATTTTTTTTAAACTCAAATTATTCCATCTATCTGTGCTGCCTTATCAAGGTAAGGCAATGCTTCATCATTACCTAACATGTTATTAGGTAAGGTTTGTTAAACTAATCTTTTTATATTAATAATAACAAAGACTTATTAGTATACTTATTTTAATGATAATTTTTTTATTTACGGTGAATATATGACACATTGGATTGAAAACATAGCTGATGAACTGGCTAAAAGAGACGTAGAAGAACATGTAATTGCAAGTGGAACCTCCATTTCAGGTTCAATACACATTGGAAACTCTTGCGACATTTTTATAGCTAACGGAATTGGAAAAAAATTAAGGGAAAAAGGAAAGAAAGCAAAAACCATCTGGATTGCTGATGACCACGATCCTCTCAGAAAAGTCCCTTATCCATTGCCTGAAGATTATGACAAATACCTTGGAATGCCATACTCAACCATTCCATGTCCTGACGGATGCTGTGCAAACTTTGTAGAACACTTCGAAAAACCTTTGCTTTCAGTAATTGACGATTACGGAATCGAAATGGAAGCGAAATCAGGTTTTGAAATGTATCAGTCAGGCGTCTATAATGATTATATAAGAACCGCCTTTGAAAATGTGGAAAGAATCAAGGAGATATTCAACGAATACAGAAGGGAACCTTTAGCTGATGACTGGCTTCCTTATAATCCAATCTGTGAAGAGTGCGGAAGGGTCAATACCACAGAAGCTTATGATTTTGATGGAGACATTGTAAAATACAGATGTGAATGCGGCCATGACGGTGAAATGGACATCAAATCCGGAAACGGAAAGTTAACATGGAGAGTCGAATGGGCTGCAAGATGGAAAATATTGGGAGTTACCTGCGAGCCCTTTGGAAAAGACCATGCCGCAAGCGGAGGGTCATATGATGTAAGCAGCGTCATTTCAGAAGAAATTTTCGACTATCCTGCACCATATCCAGTGCCATACGAATGGATTACCCTTGACGGAGAAGCTATGAGTAAATCACACGGTGTTTTCTTTGCACCTGAGGAATGGCTGAAAATAGGACCTGCAGAAAGTCTTCACTACTATCTCTTCAGGTCAAAACCTATGAAAGCAAAGGATTTCTCACCTAAAATGCCGTTTTTAGATTTCATTGACAGTTTTGATACAGTTGAAAAAGTGTTCTACGATGAAGTGGAAGCACCATCCGAAAAAGAGGAAAGAAAATTCAAGGAAATCTATGAAATAGTTCAGATGAATCCTGATGCGCCTTTGCCTTTCAGACCGCCGTTCAGATTCCTTGTTAACGCTTATCAGATTGCAGGAGATAACCTTGAAAAGATATTTGAGATTCTTAAAAGGAACTCCCAACTGACCAAAAGCTTTGAAGATAAGGAATTTGGTGATTTGACCGAAACAGAAATGGCTCAGTACAGAGAAAGGGTCGACAATGTAATATACTGGCTGGACAATTACGCACCTAAATTCGTGAAATTCCAGGTTCAGGAAAAAAGCGTACCTAAATTGCCATTGACCGAAGAACAGGACAAATTCCTGGCTGACCTGGCTGATTTGATGGAAAATACTGAATTCAGTGATGCAGCTGAATTGCACGATGCAATGTATGAAATCCTTGAAGGTCAAGGATTGAAACCTCAAAAAGGTTTCCAGGCAATTTATAAAATGATTCTCGGTCAAAAACAAGGTCCAAGAGCTGCTTCATTTTTATTAAGCTTGGATAAGGACTTTGTTGTAAAAAGATTAAGAAAAGAAGCTTAATCTTTTTTAAATTTATTTTTTTTAGCAAAAATTTCTTTTTATAGTATGTTACAAAACTTTTTTAAATAATAAATTATAAATATTTATTCATGGTAGGAAGAAAACAAATTTACTTAAAAGAACATTTGAGCAAAAATGAAATAGAAAAATTACTTAAAGAATACAAATATTATCATAAAATTTATTTAAGACTTTTATTTATTCATATGCTCGATAAAGGAGAAGAATTGGATAAAGTTTGTGAATTTTTCAATATAAGTGTTCCAACAGGTTACAATTGGTTAAATGCTTATAATGAAGAAGGATTTGAAGGTTTAAAACCAAAATTTGCTGGAGGAAGGCCTTCTAAATTATCTTCCAAACAATTTTTAGAATTAAAAAATATGCTTGATATTAAAATCGATGCTGGTGAGAAATTATCTAGAAAAGATGTACATATGTTAATTATTGAAGAATTTGGAGTACATTATAGTTTAAAAAGGGTAGGTGAGATAATTAGAGAACTTGGATTCAATTATAATAAAGCTTATCCCTTTCTTTACAAAGCAACCTGAAAATGCAGAAAAAATTTTTGAAGAAAGATTAGAAGTTATTGATTTAACTAAAAATGAGAAAATCGTATTTTTTGATGGATCTGCTATTCAAAATGAACCAAATTCATCAAAATCCGTCTCTAAAAAAGGAACTAAGAATTTAGCAAAGAAAAATCCCTATAAATTTAAAATTAATGCATTAGGGTCTATTGGATTAATAGGTAATTCTAGTTTGACTATTTCTGAAACATCAAAAGCCCATGATATAGCAAGAGCTTTTATTGATATTAAGATAGCAAATACTGAAATACCTATTTTAAAATCATTATTACATAAAGTTTTGTTGGATTCTGATTTGTCTCCAGATCAAATTCAACAAAAGATTTCAGAAAAAAATTCAACAAAAGAAGATTTTATAAATAAAATAATGAAAAATATTAATGATGATGGATTAACAACGGTTGAATTAGTTTTAAATTAGAAAAACAAAGCAAAAAAGAAAATTTAGATAATCAAAGAAGAATAGATTCAACTAAACGTCAAGTTATCTTAGAAAATATTAGCAATGAAGAAATTAAGAAATATTCTTATTTAGAACCTAGAATTAACATTATTTTAGATAATTATAGTGTTCATAAAGCTCAATTAGTTAAAAAAATATGTGAAATTTTGAACATGAATTTAATTTATTTACCACCATATTCTCCGCAATTTAATCCTATAGAACAAGTATGGAGAACATGTAAAATAGAAATAAAAAGACAATATTATGAATCTAAGGAAAAATTAGAAAAATTTTTTGTTAAAACATATTTTAAAGTAATTAATGAGGGTAATTTCTTTAACTGGTGGGAGAAAACATTTTTAAAAAAAGTTTTGTAATTTACTATAAACCAATCACCATTAAAAAAATAATTTTGTAACACTCATTACAAATTTTAAGCGCATTTTTAATTAAATATAAATATTTTCATGAACAAATATTTAAATGTTCAAAATTATTAATCTAGGGAGAATTAATTTTTATGAAATTTAATAAAAAATTATCATTTGTTTTGATTGCAATTCTGATAAGTATGTGTCTTATCAGCGCTATAAGTGCAAGTGATGTTAATGATACCAACATCAGCGCAAGCGATGATATCAGTCATGCAGATGAAAAAATAACTGAAGTTTCACAGAATGAAACTTCAAATCAGGACTCTTCTTTTAACACCACACAATTAAAAGAAGATAATTCAAAAACGATTGAAGAAGAGATATATGGGGGGCCCCTATTAGGGCAGAGCGAAGAAGATAATTCAGACTCATCTGAAGAAGGAACTTATGATGAGTCAATATTGGGACTAAGCGATGATGAAATAGACAGTAATAATGATCTTACGGTTTTAAAAGCAGCTGATTCTGCTGATATATTAACCATGGACTGGGCTCCAACTTTTGAATATTTACAATATTGTATAAATAATCTAAGATATCCTAGTGGTGGAAACTACGCTGTCCTTGAAATTAATGATGATTACTATGCAACTGAGAATACTAGTTATGAAGGGATAGTATTAACTAAACCTATAATAATTAACGGTAATGGACATAAATTAGATGCAAAATATCTCAGTAGAGTATTTACTATAACCGGAAATCATGTTACAATTAATAATTTAACAATTATTCATGGGCGAGATATCCAATCTAAAAACAAGGGAGCAACAATCAGCTGGCGAGGTACTGATGGAATATTGGCTAACAGTACCATAAAGGATTCTTATCTTGGAGATGAAATGACAAAATATGGTGGAGGAGTATATACTGATTCAACATATTTAACAATTGATTCATGTACTTTTGAAAATCTCCATGCCAATTATGGAAATGCTATTTTTTGTGATAATGATTTACTATTCAATTATCAGATAGAAATATTCAATTCTAAATTTAAGAATAATTTGGACCCTGCAGGACATTATTATAAATGTTATAACGGCGGAGCAATTTATTTTGACAAAAATCCTAGATGGTCTGCTGTTATTATGGATAATTGCTGGTTTGAAAATAATATGGCTGAAAATGGTGGTGCTATCTATGCATACAAAACAGGGACTGTCATTAAAAATTCCGTATTTTATAATAATACCGCATCAAACTTAGGAGGAGCAATCTATTATGATGGAGAACAATCTAGATACCGCCTACATAATAATTTAATTAAATCAAATAAGATTGCAAGTGCTCCTGAAAAATTCACCAAATACGATAACATATATTCAACTAATGCAATAAACGCTGTCAAAAACTGGTGGGGAAACACCAAGAATAACATCAATGAAGATTTAACATATGTAAACGATAAGGTTTATGCAAAAAGCTGGTATTATTTTGACACAACAATGCCGACAATTAACAAGTTCTATGGAGATGAAATGACAGTTGCATTAAGACATACAAATTTAACCGAATCAAGAAATTATGAAAAAACCTACCCAACTTTTAACTTAATAGCTATCGGCGGAGAGAAGTTTACAACTCAGACAGTTAATTTTACAATGGCCAGTAGTTTCAGTTTAGTTTTTGGTGAAAATACCGTATCATACACTATTTTACCGGTAGATGAGGCGAAATATACAATTTACCTTGGAAAATTAGAAATTCTTAATGAAACATTCCAGCCTCAAAATACTTATTCATTAAAGGAACTGCAGTATCTTGTTTCAAATACTCCGGATAAACTTACTCTTGACAATGATTATACCTACAACGAAAGAATTGATGCTAGCCTGACTGCGAATATTAAAGTGGATCATGAACTCACAATTGATGGAAACGGACATACTGTTGACGGATTAAATCATGTATTGTTTGAAATTACATCAGATAATGTGGTTATTGAAAACATAAATCTGGTCAATGCAAGCTTTGCGTATGGTTCTGCAATATTGTGGAATAAAGCAAATAACGGGATTTTAAGAAATTCCACAATAAATAATTGTTTTTCCTTTACAACTGGTGTAGTCTATATCAAGGGCAATAATGTATCTTTAATATCCAATACTTTTGACAGTGACACCGTAGTAAACGCAAAAGGTATTGTTTATTTAGACGGATCTGATATTAAAATGGTCAATAATACTTTTTCAAGATTCACTGTCGGAAGTAATGCATATCCTATATGCACATCATCCGGAAGTTCAATGAAAAAAATCATGGCAGCGTGCAGTGTTTTTGAAAACAATTATGCATACTCATCTTTTAGTGAACTGCAATCATCAGTAAATAAAAAAGCTTCAACTTTAACTTTAAATTATGACTATTATTATTATGATTCAACTGATTCTGATTTAATTAATGGAATTAACATGACTCGGTCAAAAACAATTGAAGGAAACGGTTTTACAATTAATGGAGCTAAACTTGCAAGAGTATTCAATATAGAAGAAGGTTTAACAGTAACTTTCAACAACATTAATTTCATTGATGCCCAAAATCTAATCAAATCACAGTCAGCCACATTAATATTTAATAATTGTACCTTCGATGGAATAAACAATACATTAAACTTTGAAAATGTAACCTGTCAAATGACAAACTGCAGTTTCTACAGTAATTATGGTGAGTATGTAATAAGTTCATCAACATTCAGTAACTTAAGCATTTCACAATCCTCTTTCATAAATAATAATGTAACTCATGTGATTGATATTTCAGCGGAAATGTTTAATGAAGACTTTTTAAATATTACCCATTCTGTATTTGTCAATCCTAAAGCTGAATATGAAATTCACTCATATAGTACAATTAACTACAGTATAGATAATAACTGGTGGGGAAACACCATAAACAACTATTATGAAAACAACAGGACATCATTTGAAGCAAACAACTGGTATTACATTGATATGAGTGCTTCATCAGTATTTGCAAAAATTGACATCAATAACTTATATACTAAAACAAGCAATAAAACCACTAAAGAAAATGCAAATCTCCCTAAAATCACATTTGATTTAAGTGAAACTTACATAAACTTAAATTCAGATGCCCTTACACTTGAAACAGACGGAACCGGAATAACTACATACATTACAACCAGAAGGCCTGCAACCTTAACACTTGTGCTGGGCGAAGAATTAATCATAAAAACCATTACCGGTAATGGAGAATTCAATCTGCTTCAGGAATTAATATATAATGCAACAGCCGGAAGTACCATTACTTTAAATCGCAGCTACACATTTGAAAACGATAAGGATGCTATAGGATACATTATCATTGATAAACCGTTAACCATTGATGTTAACGGATACACAATCAATGGAAACGGAACAACAGAAATTTTCTACGTAACTGCTGATAATGTGGTTATAACTAATATGAACATGATTAATGGATATGAAAACGAAGAATCAGATAATCACGGCAGTCCAATCCTCTGGGAAGGAAACTCCGGTTCTATTAGAAACTCAAACTTCACAAACAACAAAGCTACCGAGGGCGGTGTAATTACATGGAAAGGAAGTGACGGTAATATCAGATACTGTACTTTTATTAATAACACTGCAGATTACGGTGGTGCAATAAAATGGAAAGGTAAAAACGGTTTAATTACTGACAATACCTTTAAAAACAATACTGCCAAATATGGTGGAGCAATATACTTCACAGAAGATTTAGTGCTATTAAGCACTGGTTTAGACACATGGATATTAAATTCCACATTTGAAAATAACAATGCAAATGATTATGGTGGAGCAGTCTATGCATATGCGGATAATGTAATTATTTATGATTCAGAATTCATAGAAAACACTGCCAAATATGGTGGTGCAGTATACTTGAACCGTATGTATGGCGAGATTTCCAAATCTTACTTTGAAAACAACACTGCTACAATTGATGGTGGAGCGGTTTACGTAAATGATGAAGAATGTATAATATCAGGATCTACATTTGTACAAAACCATGCAGACGAAAATGGTGGAGCTGTCACCTGGAATGATGATTATGGTATCATTCAATCTTCAATATTCACCAATAACAGTGCAGCCAATGGAGGAGCATTATATGTTAATGAAAAGTCTCTCTTCAAATTTGTTGATAATTCAGTTATCAATTCAATTTTTGAAAGCAACACTGCAACAAACGAAGGTGGAGCTATCTATTGGGGAAATAATAAAAATACTTTAAATAACACAAAATTCATTAAAAACACAGCCGCCAATGGAGGAGCGTTATATGTTATGGGTGAAAACTGTGTAATCGTCAAATCCGTATTCCTCAACAACACTGCAACTTCCAATGCCAGTGCAATATATGTTAAAGATGAATCAACCACTATTTTAGGCAATGTATTCATGAACAACAACGGAAATCTAATTTACTTTAAAGATAGCTCCTGGCTTTATACAAATACCATTAATATTGATTACAACTGGTTTGGAAATAATGAAACAGATTACAATATTAAACCAACACTCAGTGGGGACATTACATGCAATATCTGGTATTTCTTCAACATGACTATGGAATATGGCAACCTTACAATCACACTAAACAACATATATAATAATAGTAATGGTAAAATAAGTGTTGATAATGATTGCAAATTACCTGATTTAACATTTAAATTGGATAGTGATAATTTTGTAGTGGCTGATGAAGCAACACTTGAAAATGGTGTGGCTAACCTTAATTTTGTTGCTAAAAACACAACCGCATATTTAACTGCAAGTTATGAAACTTCCAAAATGACAATAATTGGTGAATATAAATACAGTAATGTCACAACTTCTCTTGTTGATGGTGAAGAATTTGACTTCAGTAATGTAGTCATTGAATATGAAGTTACAAACCCTACTGAAGTTGAAATAACAATAACAGACAGTGAAGGTAAAATCGCCTATTCCCAAATTGTCAGCGGCAATATAATCAAACCTGATATTGCAGCAGGAAATTATACAATTGTTATCTTAAACAAAGGAAACGGAACAGTTATTTCCAGCAATGCAACCAGAAACTTCAAAGTATTGAAATTAACTCCAACAGTTAATATAAACGTATATAATGCAACATTTTTAGATGATATCAATGTGGAAGTTACAGCTGACTGCACTGGAGAATATTATGTCACTGTTGATGGTGAAACTGTTAAATTGAATCTAATTTCAGGCATTGCACAAAATTTCACTTTTAACCTGGAGGCAGGAAAATACAATGTTACAGTGGGATGTCTTGAATCACAAAACTACACAGACATTATAATTGATACCTACAAAGTGGAAGTTTTCAAATTCACACCAACAATCAGCGTCGAAAGCAGTGATGTGGCATACCTGAATGATGTTATTGTATCTGTTAAAAGTGATGTTAATGGTACATATACTTTAAAATTCGGTGAAAAAACACAAATAATCAATTTAACTGAAAACATCGTTCAAAATATTACTTTCACCAAACCGGATGCAGATTATTATCTTATAAATGTAACTTACAGTGAAACAGAAAACTACAACTACGCTAAAAACGACAGTGTTACAGTCAAAGTATTTAAAAAAGTTGCACCGATTTCTGCAACCTCTAAAGTAAACAAAACCAAAGTTCAAATCATAGTAACTGTCGATGAAAATATGACAGGATTTGTCTCAATGGATTTACATGATTCTCCAGTTTACATACCAATAACCAACGGTACTGCAACACTTGCATTAACATTAAATCCTGGATCTTATGAAGTCAACATCAAATATCCTACTAATGATGAGTACTATGAAAACTCAACAACAATAGTGTTCACAGTTCCTAAAGAGATAAAAGAAAACACTACAATATCATTGGATGTTGAAACAGATGAAAACCGTGCTGTATTCACCGTTAACGTTAATGAAAACACAACAGGTTTAATTAAATTTGATGTGCGCGGTGAAGAGGAATATGTTATTTATGTGGATGTTGAAAACGGTAAAGCAGTACTTGAAGACATCCTTAAAACAGGTGATTACACTGTAATTGTGACTTATAACGGTGACGACAGATTCAATACAAATAATACCTATGCTGATTTCACTATTACAGGTCACATTAAAAAGAACACATCTATTGAAGCTGAATACAGTATTGTTAACAATAAAGTGACTATAAATGTTAATGTTGATGAAAACGCAACAGGATTTGTTAAAATACAAATCGAAGACACTGTTGCCAATATTGAACTTAAAGACGGAACTGGAAAAATCACCACTACATTACCGGCAGGAAGCTATAATTTAGACATAACCTACCTTGGTGATGAAAACTACAACAGAAACTCCACAAGACTGGATTTCACAATTTCTGAATCTACTAAGCAAAACACAACCATAAATCTTAATATCACAGTAGATGAAAATAATGTGTACTTTGATGTTCATGTGAATGAAAATGCAACAGGTATTGTTAAATTCACAGTAATATCTAAAGAAAAGAATGAAAACTCTACCTCATACTTGGATCTTGAAAAAGGTTCAGTAATAATACTGGTTGATGATGCAGAACCTGGAAACTACACATTAATCGTAACATATATGGGCGATGCTACATACAATACCAACACTACCTCACAGGACTTCGAAGTCATCGGACACATAATGAAAAACACAGAAATTAATGTAGATGCTGAAATAAATGCAGACAAGATTACACTCACTGTTAAAGTTAATGAAAACGCAACAGGATTTGTAGAAGTAAAATATGACGATACAATATTCAATATCGCATTGGAAAATGGTGATGGAACATACACAACCACATTACCATACGGAAGTTATAACCTTGATATAACATACCTCGGTGATGAAAACTACAACAAAAACTCCACCAAATACAAATTCACAATATCAAAACCTACAAAAGAAAACACATCAATTTCATTGGATGTGCAGACAGATGAAAACAATGCAACAATAACCGTTAATGTAAATGAAAACGCTACAGGAATTGTTAAATTCCAAGTAACCGGACAAGAAGAATATGTAGTATATTCTGACGTGATTAACGGTAAAGCTGTGCTTGAAGATGTTCTTGAAACCGGCATTTATACTGTTGTTGCAACATATATGGGTGATGACAGCTTCAACACCAACATTTCATTCAAAGACTTCACAGTTACCGGACACATTAAAAAAGACACACCAATCACAGCAAATGTTAAAACAAACGCAAACAAAGTAACACTAACAGTAACCGTTGACGAAAACGCAACCGGATTTGTAAAACTCAATATCGATGGCACAATAGCATATATTGATGTGATTGATGGTACCGCTACATTAACTACAACATTACCTGCAAACAGCTACTTTACTGAGATAACCTACCTCG
>R27__coassemble_1069_pt1 | contig 13764 bp, 11 predicted proteins | sample R27__metabat2_low_PE_024 | metagenome-assembled genome bin R27
AGTGCTACAGTCACTGTCAGATTCTTAGGTAATGAAAAATATTCTGCTGCTGAAAGTAAAAATATTACTGTTACCGTAACTAAGATTCCTACCGAGATTGTTGTTGTGAATTCCACTGTTGATATGCATGTTGATGATGAGGTTGATCCTGGCGTTAGCATTGTTCCTTCTGGTGCTGGTGAGTTGGATTATGTCTCAAGTGATGTGAGTGTTGTTCGTGTTGATGGTAATGGTACATTTATTGCCGTAGGTACTGGTAGTGCTACAGTCACTGTCAGATTCTTAGGTAATGAAAAATATTCTGCTGCTGAAAATAAAACCATTGGGGTCACAGTTACTTTAAATGATGCCCGTATTATTGCCAAGGATATGAACATGGTTATCGGTGAAAATGGCACTATTAGTTATAGTACTGTTCCTGCCGGTTTGAATGTTACTTTTGTTGCAGATAATTCAGGTGTTGTCAGTGTCAGTAATGCTGGTGTTGTTACTGCTTTGAAAACTGGTGTTGCCAACATTACCATTTTGACAGGAGATAATAAGAAGTATGCTTTAAATTCAACTGTCATTACTGTTACTGTTAAGTTGCACGATGCCATTGTCAGCGTAAATAAATCTAGTCTGAATTTGGAACTTGGTGATACTTTTGATATTGTTGCCACTACTTATCCTGCAGGTTTGAATGTTACTTATGTTCCTGATAACTCAGGTGTTGTCAGCGTTGATGAAAACGGTAAAATCATCGCTTTAAAAGTGGGCAGTGCTGTTATAACTGTTAAAGTTGGCGGACATGGTATTTATGCTGAAAATTCAACAAATGTTACTGTAACCGTAAGCAAGATTTCTACTAAAATCACAGCTTCTTCTCTCACAACAGTTTATAATGTTAACAAAAACCTTCTCATAACTTTGAAGGATTCTAAAGGCAATCCGCTCAGTGGAGTTAAAATAACCGTTAGCATTAAAGGTTCTAAAACCTACACTACCAATAAGAAAGGTCAGGTTAAAGTTCCAAGCAAAGGTTTGGTTCCTAAAAAATACACTGCAAAAATAACATTCAATGGAAACACCAAATATGCTAAATCAACCAAATCTGTTAAGGTAACTGTTAAAAAGGCAACTCCAAAATTGTATGCCAAAGCAAAAACATTTAAAAAGTCTACAAAAACCAAAAAATACACTGTTACTTTAAAGACCAATAAAAAGAAGGTTATGAAGAAGGTTAAGTTGACCCTTAAAGTCAACAAGAAAACATACAAGGTTAAAACCAACAGCAAAGGTAAAGCAACATTTAAAATAACCAAATTGGCTAAAAAAGGCAAATACACTGCATTAGTTAAATATCCTGGTAGCAAATACTACAAATCAAAAACTGTAAAAGCTAAAATTATTGTTAAGTAATTGCTTCGGCAGTTACTTTTCCTTTTTTTCTTTTTTCACTTACTTCGCTTGTATGATTGCACTATTTTTTCATAATAATATCTATTTGCTTTAATTATTGACTGTTTATTTGGCTGTTTTTGAAAGAAACTATAAAAATATTCATGGATTTCTTTGAGTATTGCTGTGTTGTTTTTGCAGCAGGAAAAGAAAAAATGCTGTCGCCAAGTCAAATAACAAAAAGTTATACAAATGAAATATAAATCAGTCATTTCATGTATCCTCAATCAAAAAATTTCGGCAAAGATTAAAATAGTAATAAAATAATAATAATTAAATGAGGATAAGCTTATGTTAGATAGGAAAGTTTTGTTTGTTTCAATGCTGATTTTGGTTTTTCTGGCTATTGGAACGGTTTCGGCAACGGATAATTTGACTGATGAAATTTCTTTGGATGATGAACCATCCGCTCAGGTCATTGAAAACCCAATTGTTTGTGACATCAAAAGTGATGCTAACCAATCCCTGCAGGATATTGGGGATTATCAAGGCCAAATGAATACGAAAATGAAAGCCAAGGACGTAACCACTTACTATAAGGAAAAATCCCAATTGGTAAGTTATCTTAAAGACGGCAACAATCAGCCTGTTTCAGGCAAAAATATTTCCATTTCAATAAACAACAAAGTTTACACCAAAGTCACAGACAATGCCGGAAAGGCTGTATTGAAACTTAACCTAAAACCCGGAACATATGACGCTTCGGTTAACTTTGCAGGTGATGAAAACTACACTGCAAGCAGCACAAACGCAATCGTTAAGGTAAACAAGGCCAGCCTCAAACTCACAGCAAAGGACTTCAAAACCTATTTCGAATCAGGCTTCTATTTCAAGGCAAAGGTTATAAATAAGGTCACAAAAAATCCCGTTCAGGGTATCAATGTAGCTTTCAAGGTTATTAAAAACGCCAAGCACAGAACATATTGGGCAACCACTGACGCCAAAGGAGTTGCAAAACTTAAAAAGAACCTTAAGGTCGGACAGTATAGGGTCGTCACTTCTCTTAAAAAGAACAGGTATCTGAATGCTAACAAAGCCATATCATTCCTGACTATTAAGGAAACTGCAGAAATGGGCTGCACATCATTGTATGTTCAGGTAAGCAATACTGAAGCGGTTGCAGGATTTAGAAGGGATGCGACCAATGCCAAAACATTGCATATTGTCAAATACAAGTTAAACGGCAAGGTGACAGTAAAACAATATAAGACCAACAGCTATTTCTTCCATCTTTTGACAACTGCAGACGGATGGATGGCAGGAACAGGTGGTATCGACAATCATGGCATAAATCAGGCCATTGAAAAGCTGGCAGGCAAGATGGCAAAGTCAGGTAAAATCCAAAAATCCTGTCTGAAAAAGATTTTAGGTTATGAAAGAGAGTTGGGATTGGGTCATTTCTCAATAAAGGCTCCTAACGGCAAATATGCTGTTGTTTGGAGCAGTGGAATTATATATGGTACCCTAAAGCCGGGTGAGTATTTGAAAGCTCCGAATGGAAGATCATTGTTTTATCATGGAAAATATGCTCATTTCAGCAAAAATCCCGTAAAGGCTGCAATCAAGATTGCTGCATCCGATTCATATGGTGTCAACAGGAGGGATGCAACAGCATTCCACTGGAAAGCAACAACCAAGGAAGGCAAGACAACTTCAACCCTAAAGGTTTATGCTGCAAATGACAACGGACGTCTGGTTGGAAGCAGTACAGGATATTTGAAGGATGATATCAAATTTAGGAACAAATTCATATCCAAGAACAGTCTTCCTATGACTCCATCTTCAAAATTCATTGGAGACGTCAAAATGGGAAACATCGACAAGCTGATAAAAACAATGACCGTTGTCCGTGCTCCAAAATTGACAACACTTGCCAATGAGTCCAAGATATTTAATGTCACCGTTAAAAACAAACAAACCGGTAAACCTGTCAAGGCATTGGTTTTAAAGGTAAAAATCGACGGCAAGGTTCGCTCCATCAAAACCAACAGCAAAGGAGTTGCCAAGCTTAAAACAAAATCATTGGCTGTCGGCAGCCATAGGGTAATCATATACACCGACAATATAAAATATCTGGTTTCAGCCAAAAGTACAATTAAAATTATATGATTGTACTTCTTTCATTTCTTTTTTTAAATTCTGAAGTGATGTAAAGTCACTTTTTTAATTAAAGTTTCCCTGTTCATCAATCAAAAGCCGGGTAAATATGTGCTGACTGCCGTTGATTCGTTGACTGGACTTGAAATGTCCTATGACATTACTGTCCTTCAACCCATAAAGTCCACTCCAAAGATTGTGGCCAATAAGAAAACGTTCCTCGCAACCACCAAAACCAAGAAGTACACAATAACCTTAAAGAACAATGCTGGAAAGGCAATCGGGAATGTGAAAGTCACTTTGAAGTTAAACGGCAAAACATATAAGGCCACCACCAACTCCAATGGAAAGGCAACCTTTAAAATCAAGAAATTGACCAAGAAAGGAAATTATAAGGCTAAAGTATCCTACAAGGGCAGCAAGTACTACAATAAAGTGACTAAAAAAGTGAAAATCCGAATCAAGTAGATGCATCATGCATCTACACTATTTTTTTTTTATTTTAACTTATTTTTTTGAAAAACCCAATTTCTTAGTTTTTCCATGATTTACTCATATAACATAACTAAAAGTCTATCAACGAACATATAAATATATAACGGATTTGGAGAACAGAGAGCAGATAAACTGACAATTTAAATGATTATTAGCTTTAATATGTGTTTTATAGCTTCCTTTTACACATAGTTCAAAAAAGCATTATTATTTCACTTTAATAAATATTATGGTAATAATCGCGGTGAATAATGGAAATTACATTGACAGTCATTGAAGATAGTCTTAAGCCTTCTGGAGCTTAGAGCATATACAGAATGTAATCAGAATAAGATAACGGAGGGAAACTAATGTAATGATATAAAAGTTTTGACAATAATTTTTAATTAGATTAAAGAATAGACATTATATTGAAGATGTAATTAATAGGGGTGATGAAATGGATATTGATTTGACTGATATTGGAATTGAAGAAGGACAGAAATATGAAGGTATTTACACTACCATGAGTAGGGACGGTGTAAAAAATGCAGCGCCAATAGGAATCGTATGCAAAGGCAAAGACAAACTGGGATGCAGATTATTTGTCGGCACACAAACCCTAAAAAACATTATGGAAACACGCAGATATGTTGTAAACATCACTTTTGACCCTATAAATTTCGTAAATTCAACCATCGGAAACCTGGATATCGAAGAGTTTACAGATGATGATGACATTGCAATACTGAAAAATGCAGAAGCATATATCATTTGTGATGTTACAGACATCAGAAAGATGGATCCGATTAAAGACCATGTAACATCAAATGGAGAAGCTTATATCATAACTAGTGATGTTGTAGAAATCGTCAAAAACCATCCGTGTGCAAAAGCTTTAAACCGGGGTGTATTCGCCCTTCTGGAATGCCTTACAAACTATACTCGGCTTGACCTAGTAAGTAAGCAGCAGCAGGATTATTTCATCGGAAGGTTTAATGAAAACAATCGCATGATTAAAAGGGTTTCAGGGCATGATACAATAAAAGCCATGGAAATTCTTAAAAAAAGAATGATAGAAAAGGGTTTCGATGTTGAATAGTGCTTGTTTTTAGTTCATGGAGTGATTGGGCATTGCATTAGCATGGCTTATAGCGCTTGTGTTAATCCTTACTTATTTTTTTAATTTTTCATAGTTTACAGTCAAATCGATGAGTATGTAAATTACAGTTCACTGGCTTATCATTCATTCAATATTTTTTCTACATATTTTTTTAGTTCAGGCACATCAACTTTAATCGCATCCCAAAGCAAATCAAGAATAATTCCTTCATAATGATGTGCATGGATAACTCTCATACCTATAAATCCACTCCAGTCAATATCAGAATGTTTTTGTATGAATTCATTGGATAATCGATTAATTTATTCTCCAATTTCTAAAAGTTCGAAACCCCAAGCAGCTTGGTAATGTTCATTATCCATATACTCATCTTTATCATCGCCAAAATATTCAACATGACGCTCCATTAATTGACAATGAGATAATAATAATTTTAAATTTTTTCTATCTTTATCGTTCATATATTAAAACCTCATCTTTCTTAATTTTATTTAAAAATTCTTTATTTGAAAATCCAGTGGTAATTAAATTTTACAATTGAAAGCATCTTCTAATTCTTCAAGCAGGGAAAAATATTTTATTCCAATCAAATCTCCTTTTTCTATGATAAAATCAATATCTCTATTGGATGTGGCATTTCCTTTTTGCATATGAACCAAACAGACTTATGCTTGCTATACCATAAGATTTAGCTATTGGAATTACAATATGTTTGATTTCGTATAGTGTAAATCATTTTAATCACCAAGTATTATTAAAGTTAGTTTTATACTTTTTTATTATATATTTTTAAGAATTGAAGCTATCGCTCTGATAATTTAAGGGGATGTTTGAATATAATATTAATTGGGAATGGATAATAAGTATAATAATCATAAAGTATTCTTTTATATAATTGGATTTAAGAAATAATTATTTCTCCATCTTTATAACATTCAGTCAAGTATTCTCTTGATTGGTAATATAAATCTGAGTTGAAATTCAGTATTTTTTCAGCCAGCCATGAGGAGTATACTTCTCTTATCCCATCAAAGACTTCTTTTTCGCTATAGTTGTCTTCAATTAGTCTTTCAAATACTTCTCCGATTTCCCAGTAATCTGGAACATTGTATTTGCATGCTGAAATATTGTCAAATTCACCGGTGGGAATGTTGTTTCGGTTTATGAAATCATCAGCCACTTTTTCAATTGGTTCGCAGTGAAATACGTCTTCATAGTCATATATTCTTTCCAAATCTTCACCTAAGTATTCAATAACATCTTTACGATCATTTTTTGTCTGTCTAGATATGAATTCAATCAAACTGCAAGTGTAAAACAGGGAATTGTTATTTTTATCCATGAACTTTCCTCCCTTCTTTAAATGTTATTGTTCCAAGTGCCTTTTCTGTGTTGAAGCAGATTTGATGAGTTGGATATCTGAATTTCGCCAATACCCAAAATGCCTCTCTTGAGATTTTACCATCCTGAAATTCCTGAATGTAGTTGTAAATTGTATCGTCTGCCATTGGACCTTCGACAATATCCCATTCATGTGGTATTCCGCTTCTGCAGGCTATTATGAAATCCAACCATTCTTCTGTCATCTTTTCAAACTTTAGAATTTTCAGTGAATCATCAGGTTCATATTCGTATACATTGACTATTTCTTCACCAAATCTTGTTGCCCAACGGATTGCCTGCTGTTCCATAATTGTACAGTAAAATCCAAAGTAAAAGTCTTTATTGTATTTTTCAATTCTAATTTCAGGTTGTTTGACAATTACTGTACTTCCATGATAGATTTCCATAAGTATCATGCCTCATTATAATCTATTTTCAATACTAATTTTTGTTTTTCTTATTTAATAAGTTTTTAGAGGGTTAATTTTAACAAAATAGATAAGTATGCAAATATCAGTTTAGGGACCTAAACATTGTTTGGGGTTGATTTTTTCATTTTTCTAAATTTTTAAATTTTATAATTTTTTTGAAACTATCTTTAGCATTTTCATAGTACTATTTTAAATGCTATTGATTATTTTAGTACCTTGGCTGCAATTGATAATTTTGTTTTTAATGATGTGGGTAATTGGGGTATTGAACTAAATTTCTCATTAATTTTTTAATCAGCACACTTTTAATGAAAGCGATTGCTTTAGTTGATTTATATTTATTTTTTAACAAAGATTATTTCATATAATTGCCTGCAATAGAATAAATGCAATATGGGAGTAAAAATTATGAAGTTTAAATGGATGATGCTGGCGGCATTTCTTGTTTGCCTATTTGCAATCTCAGCAGTGGGTGCGGCGGATAATGCTACGGATGATACTGATTTAGCTGAAAATACAGCTGATGGGGCTGCAATTGACAATCAGATAATTGATGATTGTGATAGTGATATGAACTCATCCGGAGATTCATTGGGAATATCCGATTCTGATGATGAACTGAAGGGTGAAAACGTTAATTTGACTGTAGAACATGAAAAGGTAATAACTAAAGATGATAGATTTCATATAGAATTATCTGATATGAGTGGGCGAATTTCTATTTTGGTGGATGGTCGGGAAGTATATGGCGATAATCATTTCTGGTTTTATGCTTTTTACGCAGATGAACTGCTTTCAGGTATCGATTATGGAAATCATACTCTGGAAGTGAAATATCTGGGCAACCAATATAATCCGACTTCCTACAAATCAACGTTCTATTATTCTTATGTTGATTTGCATGCCGATTCTGAGGGCCACATAATAATTGAGTCAGAAGAGGAAATGAGTGCGAAATTATATCTGGACGGCGATTTAATATATGATGGGAAGATAGATGGGTATACTGCCGTGTCCAGTAAAAATCTATATCGGGGATATGTTCCTAATTACACTCTAATAACAAGTGGAAAAGGCAAATATAATGCCGTTACATTAACAGGTGCTCTTGATTATTGGGTTTATCCTGAAAGTGATGTTCCTTCCATGATGGGTGAAGGCGATGACAAATATATCAGATTTACATTACCTCCTGATGCTTGCGGAAACTTAAAGGTATATATAAATGACATTGATGTTAATGCAAGCTTTGAAAACGGCAAATCACTCATCCCTCTTAATGCACTTGACATTGGGGATTACAAGGTTCGTATAGTATATGACTCAGACAGCAAATACGAAAGTTATGATGGGGATTATTATAATGTGAAAGTCACATACAACCCCAATTTAAAAATAACCGTCCCGTCTGTTGCCTATCTGACAGACTCCACAGTTACTTTTACCGGATCAAAGGATGTTGAGGGAAAAATCAGCATTTATGTTGACCGGATCGATAAAACTTTTAAGGGAGATTATAAAAATGGCATTGCCAAAATAAAAATCTTTGATGAAGAGTCTGGTCATAAAACATATCAATATAAATTTGAAGGAAAGTATAATGGTGAAAAATTTGAATATAATGGAGAATTCAACGTCACACTGACTCTTTTAACAGTTTCACTTCCCAAAACAGTCTATGAAGGGCAGTCTTTTAAAGTAACATTTACAGGTCCCCAAAGTATGAATGGTGTTTTAGAGGCTTCCTATGCGGTAAATGAGGGTGTTATTGTAAAAAAAGGCAAGGCTACCTTGACTTTCAGTGGCCTTAAGGCAGGCGTTAAAAAAATCAGTTATTATTTCAGAGAGTTTTCTTCGTCTTTCAAGGTGAATGTAATCAAGCCTCCAGTAATAAAAGCTAATGATTTCAAAACATTGTATACTTCTAAAAAAGCATATACGGTACGTATTCTAAACAATCAAAGCAAATCAGTAGGTGCCGGCAAGACAGTCACATTCTACCTTTACAAAGCTGGAAAGGTTAAAGAGACAAAAACTTCCAAGACAGATTCCAAGGGATATGCAAAAGTAAATTTCAATGTAGCACCGGGTTCATATAAGGTCAAGACCAAATATGGGGCTACAGCAGTCACCAAGAAGTATGCCGTAAAGCCGATTACCACAACTAAAAATGTCCAAAAGTATAAGAGATATAATGGACTGTCCCAATTGGTAACGGCCAAGAACTTTGTCTTTCAGGCTTCCCTGAAAAAGGTGGACGGCAAATATCTCAAAGGCAAAAATGTCCAGATAACATTCTACAGGCAGAATAAAAAGGGTAATTTATTCAAGGCTTATTCGACAACCAAAAAAACAGACAGCAAAGGTGTTGTCAAGTTCATCTATAAGCGTCTGCCTTTTAAAATTTCATCAAGTGAGTTGGAAGGTCTTCTTATTGGCGTTAAGATTTCATATCTGAAGGAAAATAATTGGGGAACATTGAATGTAGGTTCACAGTCACCTCCAAAATATTATTTCCTTGATGGCTGGTAATGAGTTTTTTTTGTTAGGGGATTAATTTCCCTTCCATTATTTTTTAAGATACATTTGTTTAGCTTATTTCACTGTTTTTTATTTACATGCTATTTTTCTTTAATTATTGATTATTAATTCTACAATTTATGGGAGCAACTATCAAGATATTCATAGGTGCTTTTGATTATTGTGACGTTTGTTTCGGTGCAGGAAATATTAATATTGATGCTGTATAGATATTAATTTGGGGAAAACAGATGGAAAACAGAAATGTAATCATAATACTGATTTTGGTAATTGTCATATTGGCATTGTCTGTAGGCATATTGTTTTTACAGCAAAATTCCCAAAAGCAATCAAATGCCCAAACCAGCCAAATTGAAAATTCACAGGTACATCAACCTTCAACTCCTCCCGACTCAATAAAAGTGGAATTGACAGAATTCGACAAAAAGTTCACCAAAAGCGTTGGCGAATACACTGTGGAAGCCGAAAAATGGAAAGGCGGATCTGTTGGAGGATTTGGCGTATGGCTATATAAGAATGGCCAGCTTGTTGATAAGGACTCATATCTTTCCAGAGCATATTTCTATATGGATGGGAAATGGAAATGGAGTGACTGGGGCAACGGCCAGGGTGCAAACTATCACAAGTATCCGGTAAGCAATGGTGTTGAAATCAAGGAGATTGAAGTTAAATTTTAATTGAAAAATTTTTAAAAATAGAAAAATATTAAGAGGAATTGCCCTCTTAATAATGCAAATTTATTTTCTTACGATGTAGATCATTCCGTTATGGGAATGGCTGGTTTTGCTTCCGCAGTAAGTACATTTGTACAGTAAAGTAATTTTCATTTTTGTTTTTGATGGTTTGTATGCTGCAGATGCAGGTGTATATTTCACATTCAATGTTTTGGTTACGCTCTTTTTAAAGTAGACTGTGTTTCCAACCTGTTTGATGTAATTCCAGTTAGCTGTAGCATAGAATTTGGCTTTTCCTTTTTTGTTGACTTTAACTGTATCTATGATTTTAACTTTACCGCTTTTAACGATTTTGCCGCTTGCAGTTTTTACTGTAACATAGAATGCTTTTGGAGATCCTCGGTATGCCTTTTGGTTTTTAACAATTATTTTAGTTGCGATTTTTGGCTTGATTGTGGCAACTGAAGAAGCTGCTTTGACCTTTTGGAAGTTGGCTCCGTTAAATGTTGCAGTATATGCATATTTTTTGGCTTTTGGCAACTTAACTAATTTTATGGCAACTCCATTTTTAACGTTGACAGAATATGTTTTTCCATTTATTTTAAATGTGACTTTACCCTCTTTAACATTTTTTCCTTCGCTTGTTACAGTTGCTTTAAGTTTTACTTTAGATCCTATATAGGCACTTGCTTTAGTCGCTTTAACGCTTACAGGAGCTTTATTGATAACGATATTTCTTGTAACGGAAGCGGTGCTTACATGTTTAAAGTTTTCAGACAGGGAATATGTGACCTTGTATGTTCCTGCACTTAAAGAAGGCACCCAACTGAATTGTCCCTGGGAATCAGTAAAGAAATATTGGGTTTTACCATTTGAAATTTCAATTTTGCCCTCAACGTATTTAAGTGGCAATCCGGTATCCTTATCAGTTATTTTAACTGTTGTTGCAGCACCTGAATTGTAATTTGAGGTGTAATCGCTGGCGGTTATTATTGCATTTCCCTTAACGTTTAAGATTGCAGCGTCCATGACGGTATTTTGCATGTAACTGTTGACTGCATATAAAATGTATTTTCCAGGAGCAATTGTTTTGGCTGGAAATGTGAACTGGCGATTGCCTATAGTTCTGTCGCTGTCACTGGCAAATATGCCGGATTGATAGATCTCTTGGGTGTTGCCGGCATTATCAACAACAGCATATAAATCAAAATAGAAATTATAGGCGTTTATGCCCATCATTTGATAAGGAGACAGATAATAGATTATGTTTCCTCCGTTTTTGCCAACAATTTGATATTCGTCATTAAGATTGATGGAGTATTGGCTTGGCAGAACGCCTGCTCCAGAGAGAATATCGTCGGATTTTGCTTCAGACAATGTTGCATCATCACTTTCAGGGTTAGCCAATATTTCCTGATTTTTTGAATTATCGTCAATTTCAGAAATTGAATCTTCATTAGAAATCGTTATTGCATCGTCAGAAACTGCATCATCAATGGCTACTGTATCTGTAACATTTTCAGATGCACTTGCAGCAGATAATGTGCAAATACTGACTATGAACAATAGCAGTATTAAATATATTTTCTTATTAAACATTTTCATTTCTCCTAAATTTTCTTAAATATTAAAAATATTTTATAATATTATTATATTTGGATGTTAAAATATATAACTAATAGAAAGGAAACACTTTCAATTTGTTAGGACTTTTTCCATATTGACTCAAATAATATGGAATGCATCAATGATACTATATGTTTTAACTTTATTGTGCAAGAATTCTCCGGCTTCTTTAAGTCGGGGATGAATTGCACATTTAGTGGGTTAGTGTCTATATATTAATACTAATCACCGGATGTTAGCATTTATGGATGAAACAGCCTGTCAAAGCGTAACCAATGTTAGAAGAGTTTTACATGCTCCAGATTCAAAAAATATACAAATACATTGTGGTGAACGATTTAAAATCAATGTAGTTGGCTTTATGGGCGTAAATTGCAATTCTTACATGGAAACTAATGAAAGAGGAGATTCAATTAATTTTGTAAAAGCATTATGTCATTTCAGAATGGAAAATATGCTGAATAATGAAGCTAAACAATTAATCGAAGAAGCAATAACTAATTATAATTTAGAATATGAATATATTAAAAGAATATTAGCTCAAAAATCATTAAATGGAATGGATTTAATAAATAAGGTAAATGATGAACTTTATAATGATAAACATTCCAATCAGGAATCTATTGCAAAAATTAAAAAAATGCTAAATAAAGAGGATTCTAACAATCCGTATAAAATAAAAAAGGAAAGGGAAAAAAGATTATTGTCTAATTTAGATAATCCTTTTATTCGTGATTTATTATCCTTCGAAATCCCAATAGATTTGGTTTTGGATAATGCCAAAATCCATTCTTCTGATTTGAGTTTAGCTGTTTTTGAAATACTTAACATCGACCCTATTTTTTTACATACAAGATCTCCAGATTTAAACCCAATTGAAGATTTATGGAGAATGATTAAAGATAGAATATATAAAACCTATTATAATACCTTGGATGAACTTATTGCAATATTTAAAGAAGGATTTAATGAATTCGTAGGGTTAAAATCACTTTATGAAAATTGGTTGAATGATATGATATAAACTTTCACAAAAGAACTATAATTTAAACTCGTAGACAAAATATTGCTGATAATGGAGTGAAATTAAATCTCAAAGAATCCTAGAACTGATTGACAAATTAAATTTAAAAAATTAGTTTAAAAAGAGATTTTAATAATCTCTTTACTAAATTTGCTTAAATTTTATTTATATCATTTTCCAATAGCTAATTTTTAATAAATAAAACAGAAATATTATTTTAGATTATTTAACAAATTATTAAAGACTTAAAACAAAATTTGTTTCAGACATGTGAAACAATATTCCATTTTACCCAATAACTCATGTTTATCCTAAAAACCCTTCGATTTCACCCACAAAATACCATTTAATAAAGTTACAGAATAGACATGAACAATTAAAGAAAGTACTGCCCATATTTTCCTGTTTTTAGTGCAAAAATTTAAATTCAAATTTATGCTTTATTTTTCCAAAAAAATGCACAGTTTAAATCTTTTTTGATTAAAAAAGCTTAAATAGCCAATATCATCTTTAATTTAATGGAACTCTCATAAATTTTAATCAACTTAAAGATTACCAAACCATATTATTTTTGACCTATTCTCCAAAATACGATTTAAAAACCATTATTTTAGAGATTAACAAATTTAAAAAGCTTTTCTATTTTCCATCCGTTTAAACAATATCCAACTAAAAAATCATAATATTTTCTATAACTAACTAATAAAACATCATATTTTATCTAAAATAAGTTTATTTGATTAGAATTGATATGAATAGAACTCATATGATTAGATTTAATATGACAACATAGCCAAACAATACAGAAAAAATTATTTGATTAGAAAACATTAAAACAAAATTAAGCCATTTTAAGCCGTTTAATTTTTCGCCTAAAAATCCTTATTTTCAACTGATTTTACAAATTTATGCTTAATTTAAAATAAAAAGATTTATATAATGGTATTTAGT
>R27__coassemble_1100_pt1 | contig 13381 bp, 5 predicted proteins | sample R27__metabat2_low_PE_024 | metagenome-assembled genome bin R27
ATAACCTCACCAGTCTTAACAGACTTCTTAGAAACCTCCTTACCAATAACCAAATCAGCCTTAGGACCTACATCAGTAGTGTTGTTAGCTTCGTTGTTGGTTTTGTTGGAATCAGGAGTGTCACTGGTTACATTAACCACATTTAAGATTGTGGTGTTAGTAATGTTTACGATAGTAGTAATTACTAAACTTGCAGATTTACCATTAGCTAAGTCTCCAACAATCCAAAGACCAGTGTCCTTATTATAATTACCATTAGCGCCGTTGAAAATCAATCCAGCAGGCAACTTATCAGTAACTCTTACATTCTTAGCATCAGATGGACCTTTATTGGTTACAGTAATAGTCCATGTGATTGTTTCACCGAATTTAGGATTCTTATTGGATACTAATTTAATAATTTCCAAATCAGCATCATCGTTTACTTTAGTGGTATTGTTTCCAATGTTGTTGTCGGTATTGTTATCCGGAGTGGAAGAATTAACAACAGCAATGTTTTCAATAGTACCATTTGAAATTTCAACGATAGTTCTGATTGATAAACTTACAGAATCACCTTTTTCCATATCACCAATAATCCAAATTCCATTGGATGAATCATATAATCCAGGACCGGAATGACCATTATATCTCAATCCAACAGGCAACTTATCAGTAACATTTACAGCAATTGCCTTGTCAGGACCGTGATTGGTTACGATAATAGTCCAGGTAATTTCATCACCGAATTTAGGATTCTTATTGGATACCAATTTGACAACTTCCAAATCAGCAATGTTTCCAATAGTGGTAGTCTTGTTTGTACCGTTGGTTCTGTTACCAGGAGTGTCACTGGTTACGTTTGCAACGTTAACAATAGTCTTGTTGGCAATGTTTGCAATAGTGGAAATCACTAATTTTTTACTTTCGCCTTTAGCCAAATCACCAACAATCCAAACACCAGTGTCCGGATCATAATTACCAACATCAGCCTTATGACCATTGTAGATTAAACCAGCAGGCAATTCATCAGTAACCCTAGTGTTAACCGCAGTGTCAGGACCATTGTTGGTCACAGTAACAGTCCAAGTTACAGTTTCACCAGTTTTTACAATTTGTTTTGAAACCTCTTTTACAACAACAAGGTTAGCTTCAGGACGTACCTTAGTTGTATCGTTATCCACATTATTATATAAATTAGGGTCGTGAGTCTCTGAACTTACTGCAATCATATTCATTAATGTAGCATTTGTTGCATTTACCAATGTTTTAATAATAAATGAAATTTGACCTCCACTAGGCAATGTAATTCCTAAACTTCCTGAAATCATTTGTGAACCTGCAGGAGTTCCATCAGTTTTAATTAATATTAAACCTTTCTGAGCTACATCTAAAATGCTAACATTAACGGCAGCATCAGGACCATGGTTAATAATAGTAATGTTCCAGTAGACAATATCTCCATTACTGCATGTTGAATTCATTGCAGTTTTGATAACTTGCAAGTCAGCTTCAGGTAAAACATCAGTAGTGTTGTTAGCTTCGTTGTTGGTTTTATTTGAATCATATACATCATTGGTAACATTTACAATGTTGACTAAAGTTTTGTTTGTCACATTGACCAAAGTGGTTAAGGTCAAAGTTTGTGATTCTCCTTTAGCCAAGGATTTAATGTACCATGTCATGTCATTTTCATCGAATATTCCTTTAGTTTTTGAATAACCGGTTAATATTAAACCAGCAGGCATTTTGTCTCTTACATACACTTCCAATGCAGTGTCAGGACCATTGTTGGTAACAACGATAGTCCATGTAATATTATCACCTTTTTTAGCGGTTTTGTTGGATACCAATTTGATGATTTCCAAGTCCACTTCAGGGTCTACATCAGTAGTGTTGTTAGCTTTGTTGTTTTTGGTATTGTTATCAGGAGTAGTGGAGTTTACTACAGCAACATTTGTAATAGTTGCATTGGTAATGTTTACAGTAGTAGTAATTACTAAACTTACAGATTTACCATTTGCTAAATCTCCAACAGTCCAAATACCAGTTGTTTTATCATAAGTACCATTAGAATCTTTAAAGATCAAACCAGCAGGCAATTTATCAGTTACAGTTACATCTTTTGCATCACTAGGACCATTGTTGGTTACAGTAATAGTCCAGGTGATTTCTTCACCGAATTTAGGGTTTTTGTCAGATACAATTTTAACAATTTCCAAATCAGCAACTACAATTACATCAACACTGTTCCAATCTTTATTATTAGTATAATTTGAATCAGGAGTGGATGAATTTGTAAATACATTATTAACGATAGTAGTTTCAATTGTACTGTTTGCAATTGTTTCAAGAGTTAAACGACCATAATCACCAGTTGACATGTTTCCAATAGTCCAAATACCAGTAGTAGCATTATATTCATCACCAGTTCCAGACCTACCGCCACCTTTATTACTACCATAGTAAGTATAAGCTTTAACAAAAATTAACTCTTTAGGCAATTTATCGATTGCATATGCATCAACTGCAACATCCGGACCAAGATTTTCCACATAGATTGTCCAATAAACTGTTTCGCCTGAAACAACCACATCAGGGTTTACCAATTTCACAACTTTTAAATCAGCAATGTTTTCAACATCGACAGTATCATTATCCTTGTTGTTAGATTCGTTAGTATCATTGGTATCTGTGGTAACTTCTGCAACATTTGTAATGTTTTGACCGGACACATTAACTAAAGTGGTAATTAATAATGTTACATTATTATTAACAGGTAATGTTCCGATAGTCCAAATACCAGTAGAAGGATTATACTCACCGTTACTGTCATCACTAATCCAAACTAATCCTTTAGGCAATATATCATATACACGTGTATTAACTGCATCATCAGGACCGTGATTTAAAACAGTGATATTCCATACAACTTTATCTCCTTTTTTAGGAGTCGCATTGGATACTGTTTTGATAATTTCCAAATCAGTTTGGTGGCCTACATCGACAGATGCATTATCTTCATTGTTTGTTAAGTCTGGGTCAGGAGTCTGTGAAGTTACATTTACAATGTTGGTAATAACAGCTTTTGATGCATTAACAGTAGTATTAATGTACAATACTCTGACTCCGCCATTTTCAACGTTGCCTATAGTCCATTCGCCTGTAATTGGATCGTATGTACCATTACCATTATGGCCCATATAAGTTAAATTAGCAGGCAATATATCAGTAGCGACAGCATTTATAGCTGTATCAGGACCATAATTTACTACATAAATATTCCAAGTAACAATATCTCCTTTTTGAGGACTTGTATTACTTACAACTTTATAAATAGCCAAATCAGCCATTGGGGCAACATCAGTAGTGTTATTAGCCTCGTTGTTTGAAGTGTCATTGTCCGGAGTAGTGGATGTTACAACAGCAACGTTAGTAATAGTTGCGTTAGTAATGTTTACTCTGGTTGTAATTGTCAAAGTTACAGATGCATCAATTCCCAAATCACCAATTTGCCAGATTCCTTGAGTTGGATCATATAATCCAGGACCTTTGTGAGTTATATAAACTAATCCAGCAGGCAATTTATCATTTACAACAACATTTCTTGCATTGTTTGGACCTTTATTGTGAACAGTTATGGTCCAGTCAATTTCATCACCGTATTTAGGAGTCTTGTTGGATACGAGTTTTGTAATTTCCAAATCAGCAATAGCCGGCACATCAATTGTTTCGTTGTCATAGTTGTTTGTTAAATCAGTATCGTAGGTTGAAGTGGTAATGTTAACTTCGTTAGTAATTTTACCAGTATCAACAACTTGAGTTGTAATATTAAATGAATGTCTTACACCAACATTCAAAGTACCGATAGTCCAAACACCAGTATTATGATTGAATGTACCGATATCAGGTGCAGTATGTGAAACATACTTCAAACCAGATGGTAATATGTCTTTAACTACAACTTTTTCAGCCACATTAGGACCGTTGTTGACAACAGTAATAGTCCAGACAACATTATCATATTTGTTTGGAGTCAAATTATTTACTTTTTTAACTACAGCAACATCAGCTTCAGGAGGCACGTAAGTACCGTTTTCAGCCCTGTTATTTGATGGGTTAGGGTCTTCAGTGGATGAAGTCACATTAACAACATTAATAATAGTTTTATCAGTTACAATTACTTTAGTGTAAATTTCAATATATTGGGATTCACCTACAGCCATGTCTCCGATATCCCATCTTCCAGTGATTCCTGCATGAGAAATGTATCCTTTAGATACATATGGCTGTCTTGTCTGAATTAAATCAGTGACAGGTAAAAAATCAATTAAAACTACATTTTTAGCAGGGTTAGGACCATAATTTGTAACAATTACTGTCCAAGTAATCTCATCACCATAATGGGAAGTCTGATTAGATACCAATTTGACAACACCGACATCAGCTTCGGTACGAACTTGTGTGAAGTTTTCATCAAAATTATTTGAAGGGTCACTGTCATCATTTGCATATACAGTAGCATTATTGGTTATAATCGCATCATAAACAGTAACGTTAGTATAGATTGTTAAAGTTACGTATTTTCCTTCTTTAATAGTTCCAATATACCATCTGCCACTGCCAGGATTATAACTACCAACAGTTGCAACTGAATTGACATATTTCAATCCCGCTGGTAACTGATCAATGACATATACTCCGTGTGCATCATTAGGACCGTAATTGGTAACATTAAGAGTCCATGAAATGACATCTCCATGATAAGTAGTTTTAGTTGATACGGTTTTTTCAATAGTCACGTCAGGATTGAGATAAACTGTATCATTGTCTTTATTGTTTGTTGGATCAGGGTCAGGAGTAGTAGAATTTACAACAGCCACATTGGTAATATTGTGAACATTGGAAACTGTAACTCTGGTTGGAATGATTAAAGTTACATAATCCTCTACACCTAAGGTTCCAATAGTCCATCTGCCGGTATTCCTATCATATCTGGTATTATTACTTGTAGTTGCATGACCTGCGATTTCCAATCCTTTAGGCAATAAGTCATCAACATATACATTGAATGCTTTACTTGGACCGTGGTTAATAACAATAATGGTCCAATTGAATACATCTCCTTTGCTTACAGTAGTAGCAGAAGCGGATTTAATAATATGCAAATCAGCACTAGAAGTTACATTAACTGTAGCGTTTACAGGAGGGTAGTCCCAAACTCTAACTGTATTGTTCCAGATACCGTCTTTCATAGCCTGTGCCTTGAGGGTAATTTTAGCATGAGTTTTAGCAGAAATGTTGGTAATTTCCCAAACCTGCTCATCAGGATAACCAATAAATCTAATCAAATCTGCACCCTCTACTTTGTATTCACCAGCATATTTAATTCCTTCAGGCAATACATCATATACCCTAACAGTTTCGGTATAGTCAGTTGAACCGACATTATATATTCTTATATAATATTCAAGATATTCGCCAGCGGAAGTATTAGTAACATTAGCCTCTTTGGTGTAGTATAAATCTACATGAATGGTCTTGTTGTCCACATTGTTGGACAAGTTCCAGTCCTTTTCGTCACAGGTTACATTAACGACATTGTCAAAGGTACCGAGTTCGGTAGTTTTAACTGTCAATGTTAATGTTTCTGATCCTTCATGTGGTAAGAATCCTATATACCATTCATTGTTTATTGAATCATAACTACCTCTTGTAGCTGAAGCTGAAACAAATTTTAAGGATTTAGGAAGAATATCCTTTACTCTAACATTTGTTGCATTTGTTCCAACACCATATACTCTGATAGTAAATATGGCATTTTCCCCCACAAAGTAGACATCCTTGTTACTTGTTTTTTTAACACTTACATCTACCTGAGGATCAATTGTGAAAGTGGTGGAATTTTTAATATGTGTATAAATGTCATCGTAAGGGTGTTCTGCATTTATAATGTATACACCTGGATGGAATTGGTTATCGGACATGTTTTCTTTTTTAAGAGCAAGCAAAACATTACCATATCTATTGGTTTTACCTTGATATTCATAGACCAAACCATCTTTATAGGTTACATTAACTTTGATAACCTGGTCATCTTCACGTGCATCTTGATAAAGATACTTACCGTCCTGACTATTTTCAACACCATTCACAGGGTGAATTTCATTAACATCGGTAGTTTTTATACCTGTCGGATAATGCTCGTTAGGGTTTAAGGTATATGTTACATTGTAGAAATAAACTTCATCAACTGTCCTATTATTATAAATTGCATTAATGAGGTTATCCCCAGCTACAAGAGTAACATTTACTAAAAGTTCCAAATCTTCACTCCAATAAGCTTTAGGAGGTTTTGCATCAGTAAACAAGAAATAACTCCATGCTTGGTTATTTTCAAAAGTATCATCTTTTAAAATTAAGTCATCCCCGTTGTTGTAGATTGCAGAACCGTTACGCGCGGTATTATGTTTAAATTTAGAATATGAAACTTCATTGTCCCTACCATTGATAAAGATAGCGCCACCTAATCCATAGTCCGGGTCAGTTGAACTTGGAATAGCATGATTGTTTCTGAATTCTGAATTCAAGATTTTAGCATGACTGCCTATGGAGTGAATAGCTCCACCATGTCTTGATGCATTGTTATTTTCAAATTTGGAATTGTTAACAATTGAAGAGTTACCTTCCACATAAATTCCTGCACCACCGTGTGTTGCATTGTTATTATAGAATTCAGAGTAATCACAGGTGAAGTAATTTCCTTCAATATAAACAGTACCAGTATCTGAATAATGATTAGTAAATATTGAATGATTGAGAGAAGCATCACCACCTTTAACATAAATTGCAGCACCTTTTCCTCCATGTGCAAAGTTATCATCAAAAATTGAATTTATTGCAGCGGCATTGTTACCGACTATGTGTACTGCACCACCTTCCGGAGCTTCATTATTATAGAATTCTGAATTAATTACGGTATTGTTATCACCACTAATGTGTACAGCTCCACCTTCTTCTTTTGCAGTATTATTTTCAAAAAGACAACCATCAATAGTGATATTATGTCCGTGGGTATTGTTCCCATGAATAGCAGTAGGATAGTTAATTCCTCCAACCATAATAGCTGAACCTTTTGTAGCAGTGTTGTTTATAAACACACAGTTTTTAACATCCATATTATTGTGAGAAAGACCTAATGCCCCACCTTCTGCTTCTGCATGACAGTTGATGAATTGACAATTTTCAATTGTAAATTTTTTATTTTCACTAAAGTCACCATGTGCATAAATCGCACCACCAACCCATGCAGTACAGTTAATAAAGTTAGTATTAATGACAGTGTTTTCACCTTGTCCCAAACAAATTGCACCTGAGTGCTGTTTGGATGAAGTGTTAATGAAATTACAGTTATCAAGTCTAGAATTAGTCATTACTGTAAATTGACCAACATCTGTATCTTGTCTATCATCAGTTACTCTTGAATTGGTAAAGTTTACATTTGTAAAATTAGAATATCTTATACCTGCAACGGAGGTTCCGGAAACAATGTTATCATATATTACATTTACAGCTTTAACATTAAATAAAACTGAAAACATTCCTGCAGGCACATCATTACTTGAATTTGAAAACTTTACATTTTCTAAAGTACAATTTACAAAGGACAATACCCTTGACCATCGGGCACCAGCATAGTTAAAATTAATAAACTGAATATTTTTAAGGACAACATTGGTAAAGGTTATTGGCTTTTTATCTGTAATATCCTTTCCATCAATAATACCGTTTTGTATTGTGATAGCCTTATTTGTTTGAAGATTTCCAGGATTAGTTCCATTATAAGTTTTACCAGCCAAATCAATTGTATCTCCACCTTGTGCTTTTCCGATTTCAATATTAATATCATGGAAAGTTGTTCCGTTTGGAGTAAAAGTTTGAGCTGATAAAATATTATTATTGTTGGAAGCGCCTAAAACTGGCCCCCCTTTTTTACTCATTTTTAAAGATTCTTTTACGTTAGAATCAGTTACATTAATAATTTCATCTGAACTTGATGATATCTTATCAACATCGTATCATCAGCAGACGTATCTGTATTTATTGTCTCAACTTCCTGAACTGTTGAATCATGAACTGAAACAACCTGTTCATGTGGAACTAGAGTTAAATCGCTAGCGTCTGCAGTACCATTTTCAACTGCTGAAACAGATCCAACAGCAAAAATCATCACAATCATTAAAGCGATTACTAAAAGTTTCGCATAAATTTTCATGTTTTACCTCATTACGTCTAAATAAATTTTTTATTTAGATTTTCCTGAGAAAAACCTGCATACGAATATTATTTATATATTTAAAATAAGAATTGAATTATGAAAGAAGTATACAATGTATACTATAAAATATTATCTTTTTAATCATATATAAAGTTTTCTGAAAAACCAACAAAAATAGCTAAAATTGAAATTTTATTAAAATATATTTTTTAATAAAATATCCTGTATAAAATAATATATTGAGTTAAAATAACTAATTTCTATCAGCCATATGAAAACCATTTACCGATCTAAAATAACTGATATGACACCATTGCCAAATTAAACCAAAACCCAAGCACAAAAAATCATTAACCCTAATAATTCAAAACGATTGAACCGATTTTAGTTATTTAATCCACATATATTTATTACAATTATTCTATCAGATAAACCCCTGATAAAGGTCAAATTTCATTTCTTCTACAAAACCATCCCAATAAACTCAGACAGTCATTAATATATTCAACAGCAATTTACCATAAAACTACTTAAATTATTCAATCCACATATTATTTATCTTTGATATATTCAACAGCAATTTACCATAAAATCTACATTATAACAAATTTTCACAAAAAGATTAGCAGCAATCATAAATCACCACCAAAAAAAAGATTCGACACCAAAAAGTCACAAGAAATAGAAGCATTAAAACAAGGATTTAAATTAAAACAATAAGAAGTAGTTACAAAAAAGATTAAATTTTCATCACCAATAACGGAGTTATCGATGCTAAAAACAAAATCTGTTGTAATCTTATCTGCACAAATAATTACATCACCATCTACATTATCGGCCAAATTATCTGCAAAGATAAATCTAATATCATTATTGATTAAAAGATTATTTTTTAATTCTAAAACTTTCGTTAAACTGCGCTTGAAGCTGTTCGTTTTAAAACAGTTAGCTTCCATATACACCCAACTAACAACAATGAGATTGTTATAACTAATTTCAGAATTAATTATAGAACCTTGATTAATAATACTAATATCATCTATTATTTGTTCACAACCACTATCCTCATTGACGTCATTACAATTATTATGATTTATATTTTCAACAACGTTTTCACAATATAAATCAGTGATTTTTTCATCATCATTGTTTTCTTCAACGACATCATGAGTTTCAACTACAGAACATTCAGCTTGTTCTGGTATTATTATAATATTAGTATCTTCATCACTTTCCTCAATTTCAGATTGATCTTGAACTGGAGTATCTTGCGAACTCACTTCAATATCATCTGCAACTTCAGAACTAGGAGATACATCTACCTGAGCTTGATTCATTTCTTCAATTGAATCAGTCTCTTCGACAATGACTTCATCATTTGGATCTTCATATTCAATAAAGAAAGCTTCGCTAGAATCTTCCGCAGCAATAGCTGGAAGTAATACTAAAACTAACATAAATAAAATGGATAATTTTAATATTCTAGATTTGAAGTTCATTATCGACACCTTTCATATTTCATTCATTTTTTCTTATATAATATAATTAATATTGTAAAACAATATTTTTCTCATAGTTATTATTGATAATAATTTTCGCAACTACTTCAAATAATAACTAGTGTTATGTAATTTTCTTATCATATATATACTTTACAACTAAACATTAAAATCAATATGAAATATACAAACAGTTATCTATTTGATATATTTTATCGAACAGTTCAGCATTTACTGTAAAAATAGATATTTTCAAAATATTACAAAGTTAACTGAATATATTTCAAAGTTAAAAAAAAATTATATGAAAATATTAAATGATATCTAGAAAAATTGAAGTCGGAATTTTCTATCAATAAAATATATTGTAAACAAAATTAATAATTAGCATAAAGTATATAGTAAGTCTATGAGTACTTTGGAAAAGATGAAAATCCTAACAGATTCAGCACAATATGACCTTTGTGACTATGTTAGCCACAATAAGAGTTCACAAATCAATTTACCAGGAATCTATGAAGCAATTGGACATAACGGATGTAAAATACCCCTTTTCAAAACTCTTTTAACAAACAAATGTAAAAACGATTGCAAGTACTGTATCAACCAGTCAAAAAGAAATTTTACCCGACTTGAACTGTCACCCGAAGAGCTTGCCAAGGCATTTCTGGGATATTATAATAGAGGATTGGTTAATGGTCTTTTTTTAAGTTCAGGCATAAGCGGTGATGTGGATGAAACAATGGAAAAACAGGTTGAAACAGTTAGTATCCTAAGAAAAAAATATGGATATGACGATTACATTCATCTTAAAGTCGTTCCGGGGGCAAGCAAGGATTCCATTAAAAGGGCAATGGCACTGGCAAATAGGGTAAGTATTAATATTGAAGCTGCTACACCATCAGGACTTGCGGAACTTTCATCGACAAAAGACTATAACAAGGATATACTGAAAAGATTATCCTGGATCAACAGTCTACAAAACAAAAGTACAACATATCCAAATTCTACTCACACCACTCAATTGATTGTCGGTGCGAACGGAGAAAGTGACAAGGAAATTCTTGAGAGAATGGAAAAAATATACAAAAAATCAGACTTGAAAAGAACATATTTTTCAGCATTCACCCCTATTGAAGAGACAGAATTTTCAAAAAAAGAGGCATGTTCAACCGATAGAACCGCTAAATTATATAATGCAGATAGTTTGATTAATGATTATCATTATAACGTTAAAGAATTAATATTTGATGAAAATGACAAGTTATCCTTGACACAAGATCCAAAGATTCTAGCGGCAAAAAATATGGACATATTTCCTGTAGAAATCAACAGAGCACCACTAGTAGAACTCATTAGAGTTCCTGGAATTGGTGTAAAATCTGCACGTGAAATAATTTCTATTCGCAAAAAAATGCCTTTTACATCAGAACAGCAACTTAAAAAATTGGGTGTTGTAGTCGAAAGGGCAAAGCCTTATATAAAAATTGATGGGGAATATCAAACTACTTTTGATTTTTAAGTTTGTAATAGTTTATCTCAATATTTATAAGCCATGACCATTGAATTATTGAAAAAAGAATCAAAAATTATTATATGAAAAAAATTATTATACATTGACATCTCAAAAATATACAATATACAATTTCAAGTGTAAAAATAACTATAATAAAATATATTGAATATGAAATTCAAAAAAATAAGTAATTATAAATCTTCAAACAATGCCCAGATTTCAGGATATTTTTTAGAAACAGCTTCCTCTATTAATATAGAAGCTTCCTTTGATATACTGAATTCAGGTTCTGTTTTTCTTAAATATCTAAAAACAGCTGAAGATCTTGATGACCAAAGAGTAATTCTCGGATTTTTATCAACTATTTGTTTAACTTCAGTTATGTGTTCTTCTTGGATTTTGACTTCTGGTGATGTCTGTACGCTTTCTTCGCTACGTATATCGCTATCGTTGTCTTCGGATGTTTTATTAACTTCGTTAATTTCAGTATCTTCATTTTGAGAAACCTCCTCTTCAATTTCTTCTTCCTCTTCTTCTACTGATTCTTCTTCTTGAGATGCTTCTTGTTGGACTTCTTCCTTTTGAGATTCCATTTCTGCTTCTATCTGTTCAAAAATATTTTCCTTTTGAGGAGATTCTTCATTTTCTGAAGTTTCCACATCATTGCCGGAATCTTCATTTTCATTTAACATATCTTCAAGTGATTGAGGTGAATTACTATCAAAATCTTCATTATAGAAATCCGGAATTAATGAATCCAAACCTTTTCCAAGACCTTTTCTAGCCATCTAATCCTCTCCATCTCTTTTAAGAATCTCTTTTGCTAATTTTAAATAAGCTTTAGTACCAGTACTATCTGGATCATAAATTAAACAAGGTTTTCCAAAACTAGGGGCTTCAGCCAATCTGATATTCCTTGGAATAATTGTCTTAAACAATAAATCAGTACCACCAAAGTAATTTTTGAGTTCCTTATGTACATCTTTACTAAGTCTAGTTCTCTTATCATATAGAGTTAGGAGAATTCCTTTAATAGGTGTTGGACTTCTAAGTCTTTTTTCAACTAATTTTATTGTATTAATTAAATCAGCGACTCCTTCCAAAGCATAATACTCAGCTTGGATAGGTATCAAAACACTATCGGAAGCTACTAATGCATTGACAGTAATTACACCTAATGAAGGAGGTAAATCAATGAAAATGTAGTCAAATAAAGGTATGACATCTTTTAAGGTATCTTTTAATACAACATGGTAATTTTCACGTTTGGAAAGTTCCATTCCTGCACCACTAAGAGATATATTACTTGGGATAATAAACAAATTTTTTATAAACGTAGGAATTGTTGCTTTTTTAATACTAATATCTCCTATGATAGCATCATAAATTGTATTTTCTATCTTAGTTTTATCAATCCCAAAACTGGTTGTAGCATTAGCTTGAGGATCCATATCGACAACTAAAACAGATTTACCCATTACAGCTAGAGATGTTGCAGTATTTACAACAGTAGTTGTTTTTCCACAACCCCCTTTTTGATTCATAACCGCTATTACTTCACTCATTAAAGAATTCTCCTATATCTGATAAGTTTTAAGTTATCAGTTATGATTTATAACTTAAAAATTTAAAGTTCTAAAGAATAACGTTGAAGTTATCCAGTATATGTTAAAAGGATTAAGTTATTACTTTTAATTTAAAACTTAAAGGAAATAATTTATCAGTTCTAACTTCTAAGGGATAGGAATTAAGTTTTAAGTTAAAACTTCTAAATTATAAAAAATAAGTTTTAAGAAATAACTTATCATAACTAACTTTTAACAAATAAGATATATTTTATAACTTCTATCTTATAAAGTATTTGTTTTCACAAATAAGTTTTCAGTTATTTGTTAACACTTTGAAGTTATTAGAGATAAGTAATAAGTTATAAGTTATAACAAATGAAAAAATAAAAATAAAAAATAATAGAATTAGAGTAAATTGAAAGAATAAAAAAGCAAAAAAATAAATTAAAAAACAATAATTTAATTTAAAAATTAATTTAAAAAAAATAATAAAGTTATAAAGAAAAAACAAAAAAATATAAGAATAATTTCAAGTGTAAAG
>R27__coassemble_1108_pt1 | contig 13313 bp, 6 predicted proteins | sample R27__metabat2_low_PE_024 | metagenome-assembled genome bin R27
TCATTCATTAAATTATTTTCAATCAAAACACAATAAATTTCATTTAACACTTCAACCCAAATTAATTCATCTTTTTTATTATGAAAAGAAGTTTTTGATGATGGATAATCTAAACTAGTGTGATGGTAAAAAGTTTCAGGAATATAAGATATATTTTTAGCTAACAATATTGATTTAAAATGAAATTCAACATCATTATAAATTTTATGTTTCGTGAATTGAATCTCATTATCTTTTATAAATGAAGAGTTATAAAATTTAGACCATAATGCCCCCAAATTACCAAGCATAAGTTTATTTTTTATAAAATGATAATCAAAAGTAAATGCTTGATAATTTTCTGTAAATTCATTATCCGGAAAATATGAACTTAAGATATTTTTATTATCTTTAGTATACAATAATGAATCAAAAATGACTACATCTGAATTTAACTGAATAGCATGTTCATATAATTTTTTACACATATTCTGTTCAATCCAATCATCAGCATCTAAAAACAATATGAATTCTCCTTTAGATTTACCCAATGCATTGTTTTTTGCAGCCCAAACATCTAAATTTTTTTGATGATATATTTTAAATCGTGAATCTTTTTTTACATATTCATGCAGTATTTCAAGAGAATTATCAGATGATCCTTCATCAACACAAATAACCTCTATTTCTTTAAGTGTTTGATTAACAACAGAATCCAAACATCTGTATAATAACTTGCCAGGATTATAAACTGAGAGTATGACAGAAACTTTAGGACTAGCATTCATACCTAAAATTTCATGTTCAAACGAATAAACATCTAATTTTTGATTATTGTCTTTTAAAGTATTGATAGTTTGATAAATTTTAGATTTGATTGATTTATTAATTGAATCTTCAAAATTATTATTAAAAATTAATTTATTATTATTGATGGTAACCTTATAATTATAAGATTCATCTTGCAAATTAATAGGATATTCATGAGAATCTACTGAAATATTGAATGAAATTTCATTATTTCCACTATCTAATTCTAATATTGTGGCGAAATGAAATCTATTCGAAATTTTATGGTTTATAGCATAAACTTCATCACCATCAATTTCAAATAAATCTAAATTAACATTATTCAAATAAGCATTTAAATGTATTCCTCCAAAATATGTGTCAAAAAATCCTTTCACATATAATAAATCATTTATATTATAAATTTGAGTTATGACTACTTTATGATTAGTTATATTATCAAAAAGTTTATTATCATATCCCAAAAGCAATTCATTAGAATTACAAATAATTTCAAAATTAGGATTTCCATGCTTCAAATTAATAATATGATGTTCAAGAATAGGGGTTAAAAATCTTTGAGAAAGAATAATATCATCATCAATAAATTGTAAGACTTCCTGCATTAAGCTATAAAACTGAGATAATTCTTTTTCAGTTAATATTCCATGAGTATTATCTAAAAAAAACCATTGTATATCATACATCAAAACAGTTTGAATATATCTTAAAACATGCCCAAATTTTGAAATTGAATAATTTATTAACTCTTTAAAATAAAATTCCATCCTATCAATATAATATTCTTTTCTAGCTTTTTTTGTATCTAATGTGGATGTTTGCTCTATACGTTTCCTATACATATAATTTGCAGTAGAAACTACACCATACCTGCATTTTTTAAGAATAGTTTTATTGATTAAAAGTGAATCTTCAGATATAATAACTCTCGGATCGAATCTATCTGTTAACGCATCTTTGCGGATGAAAGCTGCATTAGTAGCAACTTGAGGAAAATCATACTCCTCATAGATATCAACGATTCGGGTAGGAGAATACCTATAATTCAAAAACATTGGTCCATTTACAGCATCAAAGTTATATCTTGGAATTGTAACAACATCAATTATGTCATCAAATTTTTTAAATAGATTATAAACATCTTCCAATGCATTTAAATCAAGTTTATCATCACTATCTAAAAAATTTATATATTTTCCAGAAGCTATATTCATACCATTATTTCTTGCAATTGACTGACCAGCGTTTTCTTGATACAAATAATATATATTATCAGGATATTTCTTTTTATAATATAAACAGATTTCTGTAGATTTATCTGTGCTGCCATCATCAACTAAAACAATTTGAATTTTTTTAAAATCAAAAGACTGATTAATAATAGAGTCAATAGCTTCAACTAGATAATTTTCAGTATTATAAACCGCCACAACAATTGAGAAAATAAAATTTGTATCAGACATTTTATCCCTTAAGTTTTTATCATATTAATATTTTGTATATATTAGTTAAATATTTTGCATTATTGATGATAATCTAATTAAAAATATAGATTTGAATAAATTTGACATTACTTAACTTTAAATGGCCCCCATTCAATATGGATAAATAAAACATCTTCATCTCCAACTTTAAAATCACATTGATAAGGATTATCATGAGAAACAAGTTTATTTTCAGTAATTAGTTGTTTACCATTTACATTAACTCTATTAAATTCAATGAATATTGGCAATCTTGTGCCATTTGAATCTCTTGCATCAATACCCCTTAATATTAAATTCAAATTACCTTCATTAATACATTTAATTTTCAGGTCTAATTCACCTTTTGAACTTTCAATTTGCGCACCAACACCTTCATCATTTTTAAACCACTCGGGAAATGATAAACTTGAATTTTCATCAGAAATAAATAAGAATTCCATCTTATTTTGGTGTTTTCCACAATTTTTAATATCTATTCTTGCAGTAAGATAATGAATTAAATCATCTAAAACAATAGTATTTATTTTTATCACCTATTATGCAATAACATTAACTGAAATAATTTCTAATGGCATCCTCATTATATGCTATCAAAAAACATCCCATGAATTTAGATTCAAAATCATTTAAAAAAAAAATGAAATTAAAATAAAAAAATTCATCAATAGTTACATTCTAAAGATATTCTTCAAATGTAATTAGTTATCTATAACAAATATTATTTAAAAGTTATTATTAAAGATTCTTTCAAAAACTTAGTGATTTTTTCATTTTTGCTTTGTAGAAATCATCATTTTAATTGAATTTAGGTTCATTGATAGATGTTGTAGATTGTGTTTTTAAGGTTTGTTTCTTTGTTTGATAATTGTAGGCATCCATTTCTATTTATTCAATTGAATATTCTTTTTATTACACTAAAAATTGATTATACATTGTTTCTTAGAGAATATATTTCTTTAAATTTGTTTTTACTTTTTAATCGATAATGTCCTGTTTTTGCTCTAATTTTAGAGGCATTTAATCTCCTGCTTTTGCTTCTTCATTTATGTCTTTCCCAATGGATTATATATCGTATTCTCTGTCTGCTAGAATGTATTTTGGATTATATTTCTTTATTTTCCTTATTGCTACTATTACTAATCATGTATCGAATCTTGAGCCTCAAAGCTGCAAAATGGAGTATTAATCTGCTGCCAACATCGATTGAGATATGGTTTTTTACATATCTTTTTCTTTCTTTTCGCATTATAATTGCATACTAGTTGTCTACGTATTCGTTAGTGAATCCACTCCCCTTACAACAATTATTTCACCATCAATTGATGATTTATTAATATTTGTTTGTTTAATTCTTGTAATATTGATATTGATAGTCTTTGAAAGAATTCCTGAAATGTTGCGCAATGTGGAACATTTTTTTAAGTGTAAATATTTCTGTATTTTATCAGATAACTCCAATAAATCTGTTATCTGTCTGTATGTACTTCAAATGTAGATTTTCACTGCCAAAAGTGTGAGATTTTTGAGGAATGATTAGAATTGATCTAAGATATTTTTACATCGAGTTTTAATTGATGAATAACAGATTCTCATTCACAGAAATTTACTAAATTTTCTATTGTAATTGTTACATATTCTTTTTATTTTCTTTGGTTTTTTTGAATCCTTGTGTGGCCCTATGAATTTCCCAAAAAAAGTGTAAATAGTTGTTTTCATGACATTTAAATGCATTTATTTTGTAATTATGTTCGAAATTGTCCTTGCGGTAGAGATTTGAATTTATTTTCCCATTTATTCTTTTAGATTGTTTTCTTGGCATTAATCCACCTATTTTTTATCCATTAATATTGGTAGAGTTATTTAATTTAAATATGGTGTATCTGCACTTAAATATTTTGAAGTAGTTTCCATGTATTTTATTGTTCTTTCTAAGATTGTTGGCAGTCAATAATAGTCTTTTAGATTTTGTGTGATGTTTATTGCACAAATAAAATTGGTATCATGATCGATTGCAGATTGGATATTATATGAAACTAAGAAATTTCCTTCCTATTTCTTTCATAACTTTGATTCAATGTCATTTACCTGCATTGTATCTTGTCACAAGAATGTGAATTGTGTTTCATTGTAATATTAAATTTCTATTTTATCCCTACATCAATTATTTTCGAGCATATTTTAGCAAGATCGTGTAGTTTTCGAGCTTTTAAGGTCAACTGAGAGTCCTTTAAAGTAATCAATCAATTTGACTTTTTTAGAGATGACATTGTTATCAGAATTGTATACTTTTTTTACATTCCTCCAACTCAACGTGATTAAAATCAGTTAATTTTAAATCTGACACATATTTAATGTTATTTTAAATAATATTTCAAGATAACATCAGTATTTGCTTCTGAATTTTTGTATTAATCGTCCATATGATTTTATTTCATAAAAATGAATTCATACCGCATTTAATACCACGTAATACCCGTAATAATTCTAAAACTTTCAACATAGTCCATTTTAATATGAACAAACAATTTAACATAGAAACCCAGCAAGGATTCCCTTTTTTCATTTTCTTTGATACTTTAATATTCAAATTGGAAAAACTTCTTCAATAAAATCCGCAACTAAATGATAAATAAGATTTAATGGAACATCATAATCCAATGTTCGAATATCCAATTTATTCAATTCCTTAGTAAAATTTCTTTTAACTATAAAAAACAATATTAAAATAACTAATATACAATATTAACTATTTATAACCTATAATATAACTTTAACTATTATAAAAATACTTTAAATTAACTTATAACATCCAATAATAAATTAATTATTGAATAATGAAATAATTACTTGATAAAATAAAATTTAAAAAATATAAAATGAATTAGTTAAAAATAAGAAAAATTAAATCAAAAATTTTTTGACAAAAAATCAATTTTGATGAACACCCTGAAAAAAATTAAAAAATTCTGAAATCATAGAAATTCATGCATACTGGTTGCCATTCAATAAATTTAGCGTATTCAATCAAAAAAAAAATGATTAAGAATAAGATTTAAATATAATATTTTATATAGATGAATATTATATATCTAATTAGGATATAAAAGAAAAGTATATTCCATGTTTTTTAATAGGAGTTTTGTTCATGGTTAAAATTTCAGTCATAATGCCAGTATATAATGATGCAAATAACCTCGAAAAGTCCATAAACAGTGTGCTAAACCAAACATTAACTGATATTGAGCTTATATGCGTTGATGATGGGTCAACTGATAACTCATTAGATGTTTTAAATAAATTTGCAAGATATGATAAACGTATTAAAGTATTTTCACAAAAAAATCAAGGTTCTGGAAAAGCTAGAAATAAAGGTTTAAAAGAATCAAAAGGAGAATATGTTGCATTTTTGGATTCTGATGATTATATAATTGATAAAAATGCTTATTATGCTCTTTATACAGAATCTAAATCTAGAAATATGATTATGGCTTCAGGAAACTTGCAATTTATTTCAAAAACAGATGGCATTTTTACAGAATTTAAATGTTTTAAACCAATAAAAGAATTGAAATTGAAAAATCCTAACGAATATTGTATGCCTTGGTATTTTTATAAAAATATTTTTAAACGTGATTTTTTAATTAAGAATAATATAAAATTTCCAGATTTGCTTAGAGGCCAGAATCCAATATTCTTTTGTGAAGTTTTAGCTAGAATTGATAAGTATTTAGAAGTTCCAGTAATGTATTATTCTTATAGTACTCCATCAGTAAATAAAGTTGATAATCCTGTTAAATACTATGACTATTTTGTTCATTATTATGAGGTTTTCAAATTAATATGTGATAAGAACTTCGATAGGATGGTGGAGGAATACTCAAAAACTTTAATTAGTTTAAAAGATTGGGATGTGCATGTCAATAATAAAAATGAATTATTAAAATTATTAGAAATTATGGACAAAATTTACAAAGTATTTATTAATTATGGTAATGAAAATATTATTAAAAATATTGTATCTTCATTTAATGAGATTATTAATAAAATAAATATAAAAAATCTGATGATTATAACTAATGGAAATGATAAATTACCCAAAAATTATTCAGATATCATCTCATTAATCGACGAACCCTCCTCTCCAAAGATATCCGTAATCATTCCAGTTCATAATGTTGAAAAATATCTAAGTGAATGTTTAGACTCCATAATTAATCAAACATTAAAAGATATAGAAATTATATGCATTAATGATGAATCAACTGATAATTCTTTAGAAATTCTTAATAATTATGCTTTGAAAGATTCGAGAATTAAAATTTATTCACAAAAAAATCAAGGATTAGCTGGAACAAGAAATCAAGGAATGAAATATGCTAAAGGAAAATATATTTATTTCATTGATAGTGATGATATTCTTGATTTGAATGCTCTTGAAAAGACCTATAATATCTGCGAAGAAAAAAATTTAGATATGCTTATTTTTAAGGTAATCAATTTCCATGACGACAGTGGAACTCAATTTACTACCGATTACTTTGAAATGAATTTCTTAAAAAATATGAATGGTAAAATTTTTAATTATAAAGATATTGGGGAAGATATTTTTTATATGGCTGTTGTAGCATATGGGCAACTATTTAGAGGAGCATTGATTAAAGATATGGAATTTCCTACAGGTTTAATATTTGAAGACAATCCTTTTTTCATTGAAGCAATGTTAAAATCTAGAAGAGTTTCTTTTTTAGATGAACATTTATATTTCAGGAGAATTCGACCAAATTCCATTACAACTACTTCAGATAATAAAAATTTTTCAGATACATTAGATATTGCCAATAGGATTATTGATATAACAAAGAAATACGGGGAATATGATAATTTTTTAAAAACAGCAATTACTAGAAAGCTGGGGAGTGGATATGATAGATTTGAACAAATTAATATTAAGTATAAGCAGGATTTTTTCAAAAAGTTAAAACAAGATTTTATTACTCGTAAAAAAGAATTTGAAAGTGTTATTCCTCATTTAGAACCTAAAATCCGATGTGTATATGAATTGGCATTCACATGCAATACATGCAAAGAGTATCAACTTTCAGTGGATTTATTTAGATCTGAATTAAAATTAGAAGAATTTGAAAAAAAAATAAGGACAGACTCTGAATTATATCAAATTGCACGAGTTGACTTGAAAAATTATGGTGATGAAACTAATTCTATAGAAATTATTGAAAATAGTGATTCAAATTCAAAAATAGAGTGGCCAAAATGGTTCAATGACGAGAAAGGGAAAGGAGTAGTTATTGAAAGTACATATGGAGTTATTGATTTAAAATTAATGATGATTAAAAATGGTAAATTCGAATTATCACTACGAGGTCATGATTCCAGAGATAAACATGGCAATAGGCAAAAAATACTAATTGATTATACATCTTTAGTAATTAATAATGTTGAATATATAGAAAATCATGAACTTGCGTGGCATGATGAACCATTTATTTTTAATAAATCTGTGAAGAATTCTGAAATTTTAAATATACGGATAACATGGACAGTCAAATGTAACCTTGAATCATATGTTCAAATCGCAGATTCATTTAATAAAAAATATCAGAATATGAATCAACAAAATAAAAATATATCCTCTGAATTTAACATGCTTAAAAACGAAAAAAAACAACTAACAAACAACCTCAACAACCTACAAAACGAAAAAAAACAACTAACAAACAACCTCAACAACCTACAAAACGAAAAAAAACATTTGTGTTCTAAGTTTGATGCAATATGTATTGAAAATAGAAAACTCATTATTAGGATAGATAAATTAGAAAATAAAAATAAAGAAAATAATGAAATACATGGATTAAAAATAAAAAATAAAAAAAATAATCCCTTATTAAGCATATTTAAAAAATAGTAATGTTGTTTAAAAAATTAAACTTAATACATTAAGATTTAAGATTTAATTGTTATAAATTACTAAACTATTAAATTATTAGATTAGTGTTCGCATATCTTTTATCCAAAATATCACATTACAAACTTCATGAAATACCTTTACATTATTTTAACAAAATTTGAAAATATTTATAAACTATAAATTATAAAAGCACATTCTATGAACATTATGCCAAAGAGCATTATTAATAATTTAATTGTATATTTGCTAATTGTTCATTACTTGCTTTTTCAGCATCCTTAAGATAATGGTCGCAAACTTTATTCACTTCACCAATTTCCCTCAAACTACCATTATCAATCCAAATAGCCTTATCACACAATTCTCGAATTTGAGGAATAGAATGAGATACTAACAGCACTGTAGTTCCACCATCCATTAATGACCTTATTTTATCAGCACTTTTTTTTGCAAAATTAACATCACCAACACCCAAAATTTCATCAATGATTAAAATATCAGGGTTTACAGCAGTAGCAATAGAAAACCCTAATTTTGCAAGCATCCCCTTTGAATAGTTTTTAATTGGAATATCTATAAATTCACCAAGTTCTGAAAATTCAATTATTTCATCAACTTTAGATTCAAGGTACTCTTTATCATATCCTAAAACAGCACCATTTAAAATTATATTTTTTCTTCCAGAAAAGTTTGGGTCAAATCCCGCACCTAATGACAACAATGGTGAAATTTTACCATATGTAGTCACACTCCCTTTATCAGGAGGATAAATTCCTGTGATTAAATTTAATAAAGTAGATTTACCTGCACCATTATAACCAATAATCCCTACCTTTTCACCTTTATAAATTTTAAAAGAAACATTATTTACAGCATGAATTTTTATTTTTTTAGATTTATCTCGTTTTAAAGTACGGACAAATTTTTCTTTTAATGTGTCAATTTTTTCAGTCTGAACTTCAAAAGTTAAATCGGCGTGATCAACAATTATTGAAACTTGTTGATTATAATTTGGTATAATATCTCCAATGAGATTATCAACTTTTTCATTTCCAGTATTATTTTTATGAATTGATTCACATTGATTATCAAAATTTTTTTGTTCCTTAGACCTATTGATATTTTCCTGTTCTAAACTGATTTTATCAGTTACTCTAGTTGCATCATTTTTAAAATCTGAAAAAGATTTAGAATTATTATCCTGTTTTTTTAAATTTCTTTTAGAATCCTTTTTCGCTTTTTCTTTTTGTTCGAAATGAATCAAAATTTTATTAGCTTCATGAAATGATAATCCATATTTATCCATAATCTTTTTTATAGCAACATTCCTTTGATTATTTAATGAATTATCATTAGAATATTCATTAGTTGATTTATCAAATTCTAAATTCTTGTTTTTTTGATTCATGAAACACCTCTAAAATTTAGTAACAACTTTATCTTCATATTTTTTAAATATAATGATGCCACAAATTAGTATTATCAAAGATAATAATAAAGAATTTATTAAACCAAGTCCATCTGGAGCAATTCCTTGATAAGCAAAACACCTAAAATGACTAATAACCCAATATAAAGGATTTAACATCATATATTCCCTAAAAGGTTGTGGAACAATATCCATCGGATAAAAAATCGCAGAAGCATACAACAACATCATTGATATAACAGTCCACAAATGTTTAATATCAGTATAATACACACAGGCTATAGATAACATTAAACCCAAACCAACAATCATGAGGAATACTGAAATAATTGGAATAATAGCACAAAATATGATAGGAAAATGAAATGGGGCATGTGTAATAAACATTATAACTACTAAAAGAATTAACATTATTAGATAGTTTAAAAATTCAGATAAAATACCGCCTAAAACAAAAATATATTTTGGAGCGGGAGTTCTTTGCAAAATAGCTTTATTTACTCTTAGTGAATCCATAGATGCTGATATAGAAGAAGTAAAAAATTGAAATAAACACCATCCGCATAAAAAATATACTGGAAAATTTTCTATATTCCTTCCAAAAATTGTAGAAAAAATAATTGTAAATAAAGCCATTATCAATAAGGGACTTAAAATTGTCCACATGACCCCTAAAACAGAATCCTTATATTTTGATGAAAAATTTTTTTTCACAATTTCTTCCAATAAAAATATATCATTTTTTTTAATTGAATTCATAAAATCAACATTTCAAATTATATAAATAATTTAGTAATTACTATTATATAATTATTAACAATATGATTTAAATATTTTTAAAATATAAATTTATATTATAAATATAATTATTCAATGCTTTAGAGAGATTACCTGTGTAAAAATTCACATGAAAAAATGAAATGGTTAAAAAATTCTTATTTTTCCCCATAATCCGAAATAAAATCAAAATCATTGATTGTTTAGAATCATGTTCGAATTTAACGGGAAAATGGTTTTCGGGTGAATATTTCAAGATATCTCCAAGTGAAAATCCATAAATACTCAAGATTATGAAATTGATGTTTTTATCTGCGAATTTGTGAATAAAAAAAAAAACTTTTAACTTGAATCTGATAAAATAATAAAAAAATTAATTGTTAAGAACATGTTCAAATTTATTCAAAAGATAATTATCAGAAACAAATGTGAAAATTGCCTACAATAATTTAATAGTGTGATGTAATATGAATAGTACAAACCAACTTGATACGTTCAAATTAAAAATGATTGAAACATTTTATGATGAAACATACAGAATTTTTTATGAATATTTCAAAGGAAAATACGATATCCAGAGATTTGAATATTATATTAATAGATATTTTAATGCGTGGAAAACATGTAGAATAGATTTAAGAAATAAAGGAGAAACAGCATCACTTAAAATCTTAAATGAAGAAATTAACACGAATATTAAATATCCCGCTTGGTTTGATAATGGAAGAGGATGCATTATTGAATCCAAAAATAAAATATTAAATTTAGAAATTGAATGCATTGAATCTGGACAGATAGAATTAAATTTAAAAGGTATTGATTATAGAAACAACCCCTCTACAAGACTTCCAATTTATATTGCCTACAAACAACTACTCTACAATGATTTACCCATTTTTAATGATAATCACTTAACATGGCACGATAACTCTTATACATATACAAATCTATGCCAAAAAAATGAAAAAATAAAAATTAAAATAGAATTTAAAACCATTTTTGACTATTTTCCAAAACTTAATGAATTTCAAAATAACTTAACTTATGAATTCGATAGCTTTGAAGACATCAATGAAATTTACAATCAGTTTGAAGACTATATCATGCAGGAAAAACTTGATTTATTCCCATATGTCGATAATAAGGAATTATATAAAATCTATTTAAATTTAACAAAAAATTACAATAATCTAATTAATGAATTCAATAGTTATAAAAATGACACCGCTAAAGTTTTAGACTCTTATAATCTGCTTTTCAATAATATCTTTAAATTCAACAAATTAGAACCGACAGAAATAGCAAAATATTCACGTGAACTCAACAATCAACTACTTGACTTTATCGGCAATGTCTGTAAAAAATATGGTTTGCAATGGTGGTTAGATTTTGGAGTTCTATTAGGTGCAGTCAGACATGGTGGAAATATCCCCTGGGATGATGACTATGACATTTCCATGATGAGATCAGATTATGATAAATTCTTTAAAATAATTCATAATGAACTTAAAGAAAATAATCTTGAAAATTTAATTCAAGTGAATTTAAATAAAAAAGGTCCTAACAATTCCTTATTATCATTTATCAAACTAGAATATTTTGATAATGGAAGACTATTCGGTTTTGTAGATATATTTCCATACGACTACATTGACAAGGTAATTGATGATTATGACCATGTGAAATCTATTTTTTATAATGAACATTATAAATTCATTGATGAGTTAAAGGCAGGCATTGACAGAGATGTCGCTTTGGAAAAATATTTCAAATTATTTAATGTTGCAAATAATCAGACAGACACAATGATTTTGGGCATTGAACACTTTACTTACAATGAGATTAGTCAGGAAAATGTATTTCCACTCGGTCAAATAAAATTTGAAGACCGATATTATCCTTGTCCAAATAAACCAAAAGATTTCCTTAGACAGGAGTATGGTGATGACTTCATGAAAGTTCCAAAAACTATTTATAATCATGGATTTTTTGATGCTTTATCCAGATATGATGATGTTTTAGTAACTTTCGAGAGAAATATCAATCTTTTAAAAGAAATTAATTTCAAATATAAATAACAAACATTAAAATTCCAGTGATTAAATGAATGAAATTACATCTTTTTCAACCTTTGGATCCTGTGCATCAAGAAACATATTTTATAGCGTTATAAATAAAGATTATAAAAAATATTTTAAAATAAACAAGTCCGTTGAATCATCCACATTAATAAGTTTAATGTCAAAACCAATAGAATATGATGAAAACCTTATAAATTCAAATGAAATTTATGACAATCTTTGTGTAACTGATGATTTGACAAATAAATTCTTAGAATTTATTGAAAAGAATGTGGTAGATTATATAATAATAGACAATTTCTTTGATGTAACAAATGGAGTAATCATATTTACAGACAATCAATTCATAACATCCACACTTCGTTTAAAAAATACTGATTTTTATGATTTTGTAAAAAACAATAAATATATTAATATTTTAAATAATTTTCAAGAATATTACTCATTATGGAGAGAATCCTGCAATAAATTTTTTAACTTTGTTGAAAATAAGTGCAATAAAACAAAAATCATTCTTAATTGTTCCAGATTAGTTTACAACTATATCGACAATGAAGGCAATATTTCAAAAAATGTCGAGTTTGAAAAATTAGCCCATAAAATTAATCCATTTTTAAACTTATTTGATAAGTATATTTTAGAAAATTTTGATGTTGATGTGTTGAAATTTAATTCTAATACATTAGCAAATAAAAATCATGTATTTGGATTACATCCAATTCATTTTGAAGAAAAATATTACCTTGAAAAAAATCAACAATTGTTAGAAATCATAAACAATAATAAACATGATTTTGACAGCACTAACTTTCGATTAAAAC
>R27__coassemble_1116_pt1 | contig 13227 bp, 12 predicted proteins | sample R27__metabat2_low_PE_024 | metagenome-assembled genome bin R27
TAGGTAAACTATGTAAAACAATAAAAAATAATACTTATTAATAACTAAAAATAAATATAGATAATAATAAAACGATTTACAAGATAAAATTAATAAGATATGAGATGAAAAGTATTACTGGAGTCAAAACATGGAAATTGAAAGAACCAATATTCAAAATTTTATTGCAATATCCGACATTATTTCATTATTAAATATGAGTTCGGGGTTTTTATCCATAATATGCTCAATAAATCATAATTTTGAACTATCAGCAATTCTGATGATTATTGCAATTATATTTGACTCCATAGATGGTTGGGTAGCCAGAAAAGCGAATAGAGATGACAGTTTAGGTTTTGGAAAAAATATTGATTCCTTATCTGATATCATATCATTTGGTGTTGCACCTGCAGTATTTCTCTATACTTCCCTAAACACCGCCTCAATACCATTACAATTAATAGCAATACTTGTTAGCTTATTAATCGTTATTTGTGGAGTTTTGAGATTAACTAGATACAATGTAATAGCAGACCACATTAAAACAAGCGGATTTATTGGTTTTCCAATTCCAGGAATATCCTTTATAATTGCCACATTGTATTTAAGTGGATTATATAACAATTATTTGGCATTATTGTTAGCTACAATCGTGTCAATTCTAATGATTAGTAATGTCAAATATCCCAAATTCTCAAACATGCCAGCAATTATAATATCTTGCATACTAATCGTATTAATCATACTTCCAATTCCAACAACAGCATATGGCGTTAACATACCTGCGTTAATCCTATTATTATTCTGCTTATACTACCTCATTATTAATTTAATTAAAAAATGAGACCCATTTACTCCTATTAATTAAATTAACCATCAAAATTAAAAAGGAGTATTTAAAATGAATAATAAAAAACCAAGAGATCCATTTAATTCAGACGGTTTTGAAAAAACAAAACTAGATGAACTTTTACCAAAACCAAAGCCGAAAGAAGATGATGAATTATCACTATTAAAAAAGTTTAATCACAAACTTGGAGTTTATTTAAACCCCAGTGATACAGATATAACTGAAAATGAAAAACGAAGAAAAATAGGAGTTATAATAACAATTTTAATATTTTTAACTTTGATAATTTCATCATACTATTTTTTAATATACGAACCTGGACAGAAAGAATTATCATTAGAAAAAACAACTAAACTGAATGAACTTCATGAATTATATACAGGAGCGCTAGCAGCATCACCCAATGAAATGGCTCTAGAAAATAAGATTGAAAATGGAAAAAGCAATTCAGAAGTTGAGATGATAGATATTATTAATCCAGCCACAAAAGATTGGAAATCGTATCATCAAAAATCTATAAAATCCAACATAGATAAATATAATCGAACAATGGCAGTTTATTCAAATGAAAGTAAAAACGTGATAATGTCACAAAATGAAGCAATAAAAATCGTCAATGATAATGATGCAAGAATTTTATCAAAAATCAAATTTGAAAAACCGAATACCGTATCTGTTCCAGTATTGGTTTCAAGGCTTCAAGCAGGAGCAGGACTGGTGAATGTTGGAAGCATTGTAGATATATATTCAAACTTGAACGAAAGTGGCGAAAATTTTAGCTCAAACAATACAAATCCAGACATCAGCGGATGTACTGTTTTATCGATAATGAGATACGAAGAAAACGGAGAAGTGGATTCCGAATATTCAAAATCAAAAATGAATGTCCACGGAAATGTCACAAATCCACAGGAAAATTCCAAAAAATTTTCTTCAAATGTATTGGAAATGATAAAAGGCAGCATAATGAACGGATATGACGAAAAAGAAACATTTGAAATGTTAAAAAATTATGGAGTAAAACTATCAAACTATGAAAGGCAAATAAACTTGGGTGATTTAGATGCACAATATATGCTTTTAATTGAAACACCTCAAGACAAAGTGAACTTCATGCTAAACAATATGGACAACATCGTATTAACTATTCCTACAACAAACGCACCTGATTGGATGGTGAATGAAATAAGTTCAACATATGAAAATTAAAAAATATTATTAATCAGATATAACAAAAGTGATATTATGAAACGACCAAGTATCATGACAATAGTTGTTATTATTTGTATAATAATAATTGGAATGTATGCAATGGGAGAAGTGAATTATTTTGCATCCAAAATAGTTGTTGAAAGGAATGTTGAATCCCCAACCGTTGTCATACCTTCAATCGGAGTTCAGGAAAAAATCAATAATGTATCCCTTAACCAAGGTGTTTTTCATGAATTAGACTCTTATAACCCCGATGTTGGAGATGTTCTGATATTCGGACATAGAACGCTCCAAGGTTCGCCGTTTTTAAGACTTAATGAAATACATAACGGAGATTCATTTTTACTTGAATGGCCTGGAATTGGAGAATTGAAATATAATGTAATTGATACAACCATCGTTCCAGCATCATACGAGCTTAATGCACAGGAAGGTGGAAAGAATGTTTATCTAATTACATGCGATCCAATTGGTTCAACCGAGAATAGATTAATTGTCAAAGGAGAATTAGTTGATACACAACCAATCAATACAGCAATTATAAATAGTAATCCTCAAGAATCAAATGCACTATTTATAACTGCAATATTCTTAGTTGTTGGTCTTATATTTAGCTTTTTCTATCCTAAAGACAATAGAGCATATATTTTAGCTACAGTCCTGATTATCACGGCCATATTAGCATTTTGTTGTATTCATCCGATACCTTCGGAGCTAATATATGATAAAATAATATTCCTAAATGGAGGATTATAATGGACGTGGATGAAAAATATTTTTCCAATATAACAAAAAGGGAAAGAGCAATATTTGAAGGTGCAATAAGTATGGGAGCGCTATTCCACCAATTTGTGGGAACTCCCGTCAATCAACAGTCAAAAGGTAGTTTAGAAAGAAGTATGGAAGAATCACTAAAGCTACAGCCTGCAATCGAAGATGTGCAAGTTAAAATTAGATTTGATAAATTAGAAGAATCAATGACTGAATTCGATTATACTTCACTTACCGGAGATATGTTGGATGTTAAAATATTTACAAAAGTGGATAATGTTAAAGCAACCATAAGAATTGAATTCATTGAAGAGCTAAATTACCCATTGATGTATGTAGAAAATATTGAAGAATAAGTTAGTAGATTTTCTCCAAATCTTCTAACAATTTTTTTAAATGACTTTTTTTAATATGATTCATCAATACAACACGAATTGCAATAGGACATTTTGCAACAGAAACTTTCCATCCCAATTTATCCAATTTTTCTGCAAATTGATGGGCTTCAATTTGAGGATGATTGAATGCGACAATATTTAATTCCGGCTCGCATACCACATCATAACCGATTTTTTCCAAACCATTTTTAAAAAAGTGAGTATTATCCATTAAATTTTGAGCTATTTTAGAATATCCTTTTTTACCGAAATACTTCATAATTGCATAAGTTGCTGCAGAAGATGCACCCAAACGTGTTCCAACAATTGTAGATTGAGTTTTTACAGTTAAATATGGAGAATCTACTGCCATAACCTGCAAATATTCCTCTTTTCTAAAGATAATTCCACCAGCAGGAATAGGTGCAAGACCCATCTTATGAGGGTCAACAGTGATAGAACAAACTCCCTCAAGGGAAAAGTCAAAAACCGGCAAATCATAACCCGCTTCTTTTAAAAAAGGAATTGAAAATCCTCCAAATGCTGCATCAACATGAAAATAAATGTTATTTTCATGAGCAATTTTGGAAATCTCACCAATAGGATCAATTAAACCCAATTCAGTTGTTCCTGCAATAGCAACAATAGCCACAGTTTTATCAGAAATAGAATTTTTAACTGATTCAACATCAATTTTATAATCATCATCTAGTTCAGCTTCAACAATTTTTAAATTAAGCATATCGGCAGCTTTTTTAAAAGAAAAATGAGCAGAACTTGGAATGATAATTTCACCATCAACAATGCCTTTATACTTCCGTGCATGATTCCTGGCTGCACGAATTGCCATCAGATTAGCTTCAGTACCCCCAGTAACAATATTACCGTAAGCATTGTCAAGAGACAATAAGTCCCCAATAGATGCTATTACTTTCTCTTCAATAAGTTTAGTTCCTTTAAATAAACCTGGATCTCCAAGATTAGTATCCAAAAATTTGCAGTAAACCTCTTTTGCAAAAGGATGTGCTTCAGTGCACATGGAACCTAAAATTCTGCCATCAGAATAATTATAGTCTAATTTATGGATTTCAGACAATTCGTCTAAAATAATTTTTTCATCTATTGGTTCATCTTGCATAAAATACCCTAATTTAAAAATAATTAATAAAAATAAAAAATAAAAAAAGAAAGAATAAAATTATTCTAAACGTTTACGGGCAGCGTCGAGAATAATTTTTTGTTCAGCTCTAGCAACAGTTTTTCTCACATCAGCAATAGCGTCAGTATTGGATGATACACTTGTAATTCCAAATCCAACAAGTTTTTCAACAATGTGAGGTACACTACCTGCTTGACCACAGATACTACATTTAACACCAGCTTCAGCACATTTTCTAATTGTTCTTTCAATTAGTTTCATTACTGCAGGGTGTTCTTCAGAGTAGTGTTTAGCAACGAATTCATTGTTTCTGTCAACTGCAAGAGTGTATTGAGTTAAATCATTAGTTCCTAAACTTACAAAGTCAATTCCAACTTTAATATACTCATCAATCATTATTGCTGCTGCTGGAATTTCAACCATCATTCCAAACTCAACATCTTTATGAGGTTCAAGACCTACTTCAGAACATAAAGCCTTAGCTTGCACTAATTCTGCAGGACTTTGAGATAATGGAATCATAATTCCAATATTAGTATAACCTTTCTCATGTAACTTTTTAATAGCTTTGAATTCGCATTTAAGAATTTCAGGTTGATCTAATTCTCTTCTAATTCCTCTCCAACCAAGCATTGGGTTGTGTTCTCTAGGTTCGTTTTCTCCACCTTCCAAAGTAATGAATTCATCAGTTGGAGCATCTAAAGTTCTGTACCATACTGGTTTTGGATAGAATGCATCTGCTACAATTTGAACATTTTCTGCAATAGTGTCTATTAATTCATCTTCATTACCATCAGCGATGAATTTACCAGGGTGAATACCTGATGTTAACATCAAGTGTTCGGTTCTTAAGAGTCCGACACCATCCGCACCAGTGGCAGCTGCTTTTTCTGCAGCTTCAGGCATACTTACATTAGCTTTTACTTCAGTAACAGTAATAATTGGAGCTGCTTCTACATTGGATGCTACCGGAGCAGCTTCTTCTTTAGTTTCTGAAATTCCTTCAAATACTAAACCTTTTTTACCATCTAATGTTACACCAGAGTTTTCTTCTAAAGTAGTTGTAGCACTACCAGTACCTACAACACAAGGAATTCCAAGTTCACGGGAAATAATTGATGCATGGCAGGTTACTCCACCTTCATCAGTTACAATACCGCTAGCTCTTCTCATAGCAGGAACCATGTCAGGAGTAGTCATGGTTGTAACCATTATGTCCCCATCTTTAATTTTATCTAATTCATCAATGTCTAAAACAATTTTTACATTACCGGAAGCCATACCTGGGCTTGCACCAAGACCTCTAACAAGAACATCACCTAAATCAGAAGATTCATCACTGTCTTGATCTACTTCAGCATCTCCCAAAGTAGTGATTGGTCTAGCTTGCAATAGGAATAAACTGCCTCTTTCAAATGCCCATTCAGTATCCATTGGCTCACCGTAATGAGCTTGAACTCTTTTACCCATTTCAGTTAATTGAATGAGTTCTGAATCAGATAATACTCTTTCGTTTCTTTTTTCTTCAGGAACATCTACTTTTACACTAGTACCGTCCTCATCATTAGTGTACATTACTTTTTTATCACTGATTGTTACATTGATAATTTCATTGTTCTTTTTGTCAACTTGATAATTGTCAGGAGTCACATCACCGGAAACTACTGCTTCACCGAGTCCCCATGATCCTTCAATTAAAGCAATTTCTTCACCAGTGGATGGGTTTACAGTAAACATTACTCCTGCTTTATCTGCATTTGCCATTTTTTGAACAACTACTGCAATAAATACTTTGGAGTGTTCAAAATTATTTTCTTCTCTGTAGAAAATTGCTCTTGCTTCAAATAAAGAAGCCCAACATTTTCTGATGTAGTCAATTACTTCATCATTTCCGGAAACATGTAAGAAAGTATCTTGTTGACCTGCAAATGAAGCTTCAGGTAAATCTTCTGCAGTAGCGGAAGAACGAATAGCTACATCAGTGTCATCTTCTCCAACTCTTTGACATAATTGATTGTATGCTTCAAGAATTAATACAATCATATCTTCCGGAATAGGGGTTTCATTAATGATTGTTTTGATTTCTTCAGCAGCTGCCTGAAGTGCTTTTGTATCATTAATGTCAATTTTTTCAAGAATACTCATTACTTGACCATTAATTCCAGAATCTTCCATAAATTTTTCATAAGCTTGAGCAGTTACTACAAAACCAGGCGGTACTGGAATACCCGCTTGAGTTAATTCACCCAAATTAGCACCTTTTCCACCTGCAATCCCAATATCAGATTTATTTAAATCCTCAAATTTTACAACATACATGAAATATAACCTCTTGGATTAAAAATATATTACATTGACAATAGTTAAATAGCCAACATTATATCTATATTTAATTTTTAATGTTTAAATATTTAATGAAAATTAGAAAAAATGATAATAAAAAAAAAGTAGAAAAAAAGTTAGTTAAAAAATCTATTTAACTAAATCTTGACCTTTGTCGACAACAATTTTACATGGAACTGGTAATTTCATACCTGCTCTTTTTAATGCAAGTTTAGCGTCTTCAAAGTTCTTTTCTTGACAGTCGATAGTGATGATTCTTTGATCTTTTTTAACGATAGCTTCAACACTAATAGGTTTACCGAAAGCGTTTCTCATACCACTTTGTACCCTATCTGCACCTGCACCAGTTGCCATTGGGTTTTCCCTTACAATTTGGTGAGGGTAGACTCTTAATTTTAAGTGGTAACCCAATCTACCAGCAGCTCTTTGCATTAATCTGTTAGAAGCAATCCTTGCAGCTTCTAAAGAATTATGTCTAATTTGAGCTGGTTTTTTAACAGCTAAACTTAATGACACTGGGAATTCATCTTTTAAGTTTCCCATATCATATTGTACAATTCTTGAATTTGGGGTTTTTCTAATATAATCTCTTCTAGTATAAGCACGAACCATTATTATTCCTCCGAAATAAAAATAACATGTTAAACATGTTTTATTAAAAGAATAGCTATGAATAACGAATTTTTGAAATAGCTATATAAAAATTATATATCGTAATATAATAGAATACTTAAATATATTAATTTAGTTATTAATAAAGGTTACCATATTTTCGAAGTTTAATGATAAAATTATATAATGGCAAATAACATATTTATTTATAGTGACATTATGAAAATATCAGGAAATATTACATTTAATTTTAAAAATGAAAAAGATGCAAAACTCATATATGATTCTTTAGAAGTAGACAATGAAAATTATCTCGAATCTGAAATAGAAGGCAATGAAATCAACTATAAAATTACTTCAAAAAGTCTAGGAAGTTTTTTAACAACTGCAGACGATTTAATAGCATCTGAAATTGTATCTGAAAAAATAATTGAAAATACAAAAAATTAATTTTTAAAATTATTTTAACTTATAAAACATATATAATTGATTTTAATAATTTTCAAATAAAAATATGAATATTCATATACTAATTTTATAAAAATAAAAACAATTGTAAAGAAAAATTTATAAAAAAAAGTTTAAAATAGCAAGTTTTATATAAATAAAAAAAAATATATTAAATTATTATTAAATTAAATTGAGAGAGTGTTTTAATATGGCATGTCATTATCATCCAGAAAGAGAAAGTACAGATATATGTGCAATTTGTGGAAAGCCAATCTGTAAAGAATGTGGTTTAGAAATTGCAGGAAAAATTTATTGTAAAGACTGCTTACAGAAAATTGTAGGAGTCGGAATAGAAAACAACGCTGAACCTGTTGAAGAACCACAAGTTGAAAATGTTTACAATACTCAAGAAGAAGTCATATATGATTCTGAAGAATCTATTACCCAAGAATACGGAATCGCTGATGATTCCCCATACAACATAAGAGACAATATCGAGTATTCAGGAGGTTTGGAATCATCTTATTTATATGAAACTGAAGAACCTCAACAAGTTGTTCAAAATGAAGTAGAATATGTGCAAGAACCAGCACAAACCCAACAAGTTGCACAAGAAGAATATTATGCACAAGAACCAACACAAATCCAACAAGTCGTTGAAAATGAAGCTGAATACTATGCACAAGAACCAGCACAAACCCAACAAGTTGCACAAGAAGAATACATTTACCCAGACCATTCTTTTGAACCGCAAACAACTAGCGCAAGAATGGACTTAGAAGACAAATACGAAAAATATTTGGATGATTTGTACTTTGATGAAAAAGAAGTTCCTTTAGAAGAACAGCTTGCAAAGGACGAAGAACAATTTGGATCATTAACCAGAAGACCATATAAACCTAGTGAGACACCTGCTCAAGAGCAAAAAAGAGCAAGATCCGAAACTCCTGAAGAAATGGAAGCAAGAATTAGAGCAGAAATACTAAAAGAACAAGGTATTGAACCTGAAAAAGGTAAAAAAGATAAAAAAATTAGAGAATCCAATGAGAATATTCACAACCTAAATTACCAAGAAGAAAAAGAATCAATGGGTGCTGTTGACATATTACTAACCATTATTTTAGTCATTGTGATTTTAGTTGTTATTTACTATCTTGTTTACCTGTTCGTATTACATTCTACATATCCTACATTTATGGATGCGCTTTATGGACTTAAAAATCCACAGAATGTTATTAACAGTGCTCTAAGCAAATAATGAAATATTTTCATTATTTACTTTTTGTTTAAAACTTTCCAAACACTCTTCATTTTTATACCCTAAAATCCGGATATTTGATGGGTACCTGTCAATATATTCGGAAATATCACTTTTTTTTATTGGATTTTCCAAAATGCTTAAAACACGCTCTTTAAAATGAGTTGAAAATCCCTGAAGAATTGAGTTTTTTAGTTCATCGACATTGTCATAAACCCTATTATCGGCAATGTTTTTTGCTAATTTTTCATTAAATAGATTTAAGTTAACCAATTCATCATAATCAAAATTATTTGCAGTATTTAAAATTGAATCATCATCACGAATCCCATAAATAATCGAATCATTTTCAATGGCATCCCTTAATACATCAATAGTCTTTTGAGGCATCATATCCAGGACATCAGTAAAATTATCTTCCAAAATACTTTGCCTTATTAATGTGCCGCTTACGCCTCCGATTCTTTCTACAAATAAAAATTTATCTTTAAAATCAAAACCTATTTTTGACAGGGAATTAGCAAAAGAAGCGATTACATAATTATCTTCTTCAAGTTTATCCTTTAAAAGAATTTCACCTGTTGTTTTATCAACGATTTTATAAGGTTTTGGAGCAATATGATGTCCCATATTGATTCTTTTTAAAATTTCATCAAAGCCATCAACTTTCTTATAACCTCTTGGAATATGAGATGTGTTTAATGCCTTAAACATTTTACAAAGACATAACGAATACTGGCCTGAACCCATAATTCCCATAGGGGGTCCTTCAACAACAATATCTGCACCTACAGAAATTGCAATTTCTGACCGGAGTTCTCTTGGAAGTATGTATGGAATGCCCCTACCACTTCTTTCAAATAATCCCGGCACAATAGCAACAAATAACGAATCGGGAAAATGTTGCTTTGCAGTTTTCATACAATGAAAATGACCGTTATGCAATGGATTATATTCTGTAAAATCAGCTACCAGATTAATATCTGAAGAAGTACTGGAAACCTCATATTCGCTTTCCAAATCATTGAAAAACAATTCCATATCTCTTTTAAGAATTGATGAAACTTGAGTCATATATTAAAATATTTACTTTAAATTAAAAAAAATTTATGTTCAATTAATAATATAATATTAATTATAATTATATCAGGAGTCAAAATATGGATTTAGTTATAAAGAATTGCAGATTTGTAGATAAGCCAGGAGAATTTTACATTAAAGTTGATGAAGGAAAAATAGTTGATATTTCAAAAACACCTATTAAAGCAGATGAAAGCATAGACATTGAAAACAATTATATTCTTCCAGGTTTTATTGATCCCCACATACATTTTAGAGATCCGGGCTTGACTCAAAAAGAAAATTTTAAAACAGGCAGCTTAAGTGCTGTAAATGGAGGATTTACAACAGTATTTGACATGCCAAATACACTGCCTAAAACAAACACTTACAAGGCACTTAAAGAAAAAATTAAAATCGCTGAATCTAAATCCGTTGTAAATTTTGAACTTCTAGTTGGAACAAATACCCTTGAAGAAATGGAAAAAATGATGAAACTTAATCCGATTGCATTTAAGATATTTATGGACTTGGAAAGTGATGAAAGTTTAGAAGAAAATTTCCATAACTTATCAATATTAAAAGAAAAAACCAATTATAATGGGATTGTAGCGACACATTGTGAAAAAAAATCCATTGTTGAAAAAGAAACTTCAAGGTTAAAAGAAAAAGACGAAAATGAAGCAATTGACTACAGTTATGCAAGACCGGCCATGGCAGAAGACGAATCTGTAAAGCAAGCTATTGAACTTGCAAGGGCGAATAATTTATCTTTACATATATGCCATTTAAGCTCAAGGAAATCCCTATGTCTTGCAAAAAATGCAAGTAAAAAGCAAGCAGTAAGTTGGGAATTTACACCACACCATTTATTACTAGATAATTCAGCATACAATATATATGGTACATTCATTAAAACTAATCCACCACTTAGAGAAAAAGAAGACAGTATAAACATCGGCGATTTAGATGAAACTTCAATTATTGGAACAGACCACGCACCTCACACAATGGAAGACAAGCAAAAAGGTGTTTGGAATTCATCACCAGGAATACCAAACTTAGAAACCGTAGTACCACTGCTTTTAACCGAAGTGAATAAAGGAAATATAGATTTAAAAATAATACCAAAAATCTTTTCCGAGAATGCATCAAAAATATACGGCCTTGAAAATAAAGGCAAAATAGATATTGGAAAAGATGCCGATTTTACAGTAATTGATTTGAAAAGAGAAGGCACATTCAATATTGAAGAATTTGAAACAAAAGCAGAATACTCTCCATTTGACGGTTTAAATTACATTGGAATGCCAATAATGACAATTGTCAATGGAAAAACAGTAATGAATAAAATTTAACTAATGGGTGTCCGCCAAAATTAGTTTTTGGCAGACCTGTTGATTTTTAATTAAAATATTGTCACATCGAGTTTTAATTGGTTCATTACTGATTCTCTTTCGCAGAAATTTTCTAAATCTTCTGTTGAATTTTCTATTTCTTGTGTAATGTTGTATAATCGGATTAGATTATATGCGAGTGCATCTAAGTATAGTCTTTCTTCTGTTCGTACCATTCCGATGACTACTTCCTTTTCTATTTGGAATTGTTCTTTTAATATTCCAAATGGTCCTTCAACGCTTGATCTTTTGGCGTATTCGTCTTTATATTCTTGTTTTTCCATTTTCTGGTTCATTGCTTTTTGCATTTCTGATCCGTATTCTGTGATGGTTCTGTGTGTTTGTGAGGATGAGCAGCATTTGTTTCGTGCTTTACAGTGTTTACATGCTTCGTAATTATTGTAGAGTCTTTTTATTTTGTCCGGTTTTTCAGGGTCTTTGTGTGGTTCAATATATTTTCCAAAGAAGTGTAAATATTCTCCTTCTGGGCATTTGAATGCATCTAATTCATAATCGTATTCGAAATGGTCTTTGTGATAAGGGTTGTCGTTTAATTTTCCTATTTTTTCTTTGGATTGCTTTCTATTTGGTATTAATCCATCGATTTTCTTATCTGCTAAGTATGATAGACTTATTTGATTTAAGTAGATTGTGTCGGCGCTTATGTATTTTGGTGTTTTTTGTATGTTCTGTATTGCTCTTTCTGCGATTGGAGGTAGTTCATAATGGTCTGTTGGGTTTTGTGTGACGTTTATTGCGCAGATTAATTTGGTGTCATAATCGACTGCAGATTGGATATTGTAGGCAATCATGAAGTTTCCTTTCTTTCCTTTCATAAATCTTGCTTCTATATCGTTTACTGGTATTTTATCTTGTCCTGTGAATGTGAATTGAGTTTCTATGTCGTATAATAGTTCTATTTTATCTTCGACATCCATGTCTTTATTTTCCAATATTTTTTGAGCAGGTTTATGCAGTTTATCAAGCTTTTCCTGGCTAACCTGCAGTCCACTGAAGTAATCGAGCAATATTTGGGTTTCTTTTTTTGTGATGACATTGTTGTTGGAATTGTATGCTTTTTTGATGGTTCCGTCAATGGCAACATGATTAAAATCAGTTAATTTTAAATCTGAAGCCTTTTTTAAGGTCATTTGAACTAATACTTCAAAGTAACAGCCGTATTCTCTTCTGTACCTTTGAACTGAGCGTTCTGATGGTCGTACGTCATCAGAAACAAACCTGTAAATCTCATGGTACCTTGCCATGTCTGCAATATACTTGGCGCTTTCCACATGTTCTATTTTAGCATAAACAAGCAATTTTAACATGGAATCAATAGGTAAGGACTCTCGTCCTTTCTTCTTTTTCGGTTCTTTGATGTTTAACATCGGATAAACTTCATCAATAAAATCCACAACAAAACGAGAAATATGATCTTTTGGAATGTTGCTATCTAAAGTCACAATGCCCAATTTACTCTGATTCTTATCAATCTTTCTTTGAACCATAAAATACAACTCCAAAATAACTAACAGTTAATATTAACTATGTAGAACAAAGTATATAAACTTAACTATTAAAAAATCAGTTAAAATTTGATTTAACAAATCAAACATTGTTGTAATTAAATTATACAATTGTTAATGTCAATATATTTAAATTGAAGTAAAATTAAAATGAATATGTCAAAAATAAGAAAAAATAAGTCAAAAATTTTTTGACGTAAAAATCAAAAAATTAATTTTGGCGGACACCCT
>R27__coassemble_1137_pt1 | contig 13075 bp, 4 predicted proteins | sample R27__metabat2_low_PE_024 | metagenome-assembled genome bin R27
TCATATTTTCACACATTTTATTGAAATTACACTTAAAACAATATAAGTATTTATAACTATCTTCAACAAGATATTTAAAACTATCTAAGAATATACAATTATTAATAGTTTTATTTGGAATTTTTTAAAATTAATGAGAACATAACATGAAAAATTCTCCAATATTCAACAATAATTCAATTGCAACAATACTGCAATATTGCCCTGATTTCGTTGAATTTATTATAATATAACATTAAAATTAAATATGATTATTTTAAAGTGATAAATTATAAAATAAAGCAAATATTGACCTAAAAATTAAGAAAAAAGATATATACGATGAAGACCAATACCAAATTGTAAAGATTCATCCTCAAATCTTTACAAAAAATGTCATGTAGAAATCGAAAACTATATTCGTTTGTGAATTAACTCCCTTTGAGAATGGGGCTGATAGCCAAACAGCCCTATTCAAATCACCTAAAAAAATATTAATAGTCTTTTACTTAATATTCAACAAGGGTGAGAATTTGCAAAAAAACACAAAAATAATTATCATGATTGCACTTCTTCTGGCCGTTGGCACTTTTGTATTCTATGAATTCAGCCCACATTACAACAACATCACCTATGATACGATTGGAAATACAAGCATAGGAACTGTTGAAAAAGGAATTTCAGGCAATGTAAGTGCCAACAAGACCATAGCTTTGATTACCGGAATTCATCCAAGAGAAAAACTATCAATAGAACCGGAAATAGAGGCTGCAAAGGAATTTGGAAACAATGATGTGAAAATCATCCACTATAAGATAACAGTAACAGATCATCCCGATGACTATGATACCGGAAGGGCAAACGGTGAAAGCCTTGTTCATGACTTCGTAAATCCGGATGTAACATCATCGGATGCGGATGCCGTAATCATCAGCCACTCCCACAATGCAGATTATGGTGAGGGATTTTATGTTGCAACACCCGAAATGGACAATGCATCTGTCGAAATGGCTGAAAAGATAAGCAAAACCAGTGATTTCAATTATTATCCGGTTACAGGAAATGAATCCTACAAGTCAACATCAGCAGTTCTGGTATCAAAACCTATTGCCCATGAGGGTTATCCCACTTTTGTATATGAAATACCTGAAGACATCTCAGATAGGACTGCAACCGACAAGACAAAGGAATTGTTTGAAATAATATCCAACATCATTTCATGAATAATTCTGCCAGAAATTTACCATTCGAATAATTAAAAATATAACCAATTAAACCGATAGTACCATCACCAACCATTAAAATAATAAAAACAAACATTAACATAATCGATATCCATAGCATAAAATATATTTTAAATTTTGTAGATATGGATGAAAGCATTGAAAAATATTATTTTCCTCGAATAGAAATTATTTAATATAATATTTAATAAAAATTTAATCAATCAAAGGAGTTATTTTATGTTAACTATTAATGAATGTTACCTAGAATTTGTCGATAAAATCTTAAAGCAAGGAAAAGAAACTTATAAGGACTCAAATCATCACCTGATTGAAAGTCTCGGAAACTTCTATATAATCGACGACCCATTCAATCTAAAGTTCAGGGCAAAATACCAGCATTACACTACTGAAATGTTACTATCCGACATAAAAAACGGAAAATTCGATATAGAAGGATGTCCGATGAAAAGCGATGCACTATATGAATATGTAAAATCTGCGGAAAATCCAGATGATCAGGGATTTGTATATACCTATCCGAATCGTATCTATGCCCACTTTAATATCGACCAATTCAACACCATGAAACAAAGAATATTGACTGCAACCGGATCAAACAGGGCAGTGGCAGTTACAATCGACCCTGAAATTGATGCTGACAGAGAAGATATACCATGTCTTCAGTTCCTACAATGCATCGTGCGTGAAAACGAACTGACCATACACTGCATCTTCAGAAGCAATGATATATTCGGTGCATTCTACTCCAACATGTTTTTCATAGCATATCTCGGATTGAAAATGAAAGAAGAAGTTAATAAAGAACTCATTGGTGAAAAATTAAACTTCGGTGGAGTACATTACCACTCAACATCAGGCCACATCTACAACACCGATTTAAAAGCAGCCCGCAATCTTATTAAAGTTAATAAATAAGGTTTCAATAACCTTATTTAACTGTTATTTTATTTGTATTTTTTAAACTACCATAACTTGTAGTTATTGTGAATTTTCCTTTTACTGAATTGACCTTTATTTTAAATGTAGCTATTCCTTTCTTATTTGTTTTTACTTTATATGTCTTTCCCTTGAATTTGACTGTAATTTTTTTACTTTTCAAGACTTTTCCTTTGGAATTTAAAAGCTTAACATTGAACTTGAATGTCTTGGATTTTTTGACCGCCATGTTTTTGGTTATGAGTGTCGGCTTTATGACAATCTTGTTTGAAACCTTAAATGACTTGTAAGTAGATGTTATTGTATATGTTTTTGCTTTTGCGGATATCTTTAATGATGCATAGCCTTTAGAATCAGTATATCTGTAAAATGTTTTCCCATTGAACTTGATTGTCACCTTAACTCCTTTTGCAACATTTCCATGGTCATCATAGGCTTTAACCTTATAATATTTGCCGGCGCCATAATACATTACAATATCAACATTTCCAGACAAGCGAGAAATGACTTTAATCTGTTGGGATTTAATCTCACCAGTGACCAAATTATGAATTTTAATATTATAATTTCCATTTTTAAGATTTAAATTGTAGTTTAATACACCATTAGAATTTGTATATACTTCATATTTACGTGAACCAATTGTTATTTCAACAGCCCTATTTTTTAATAACTTTCCATCACTGTTCATTAAAGTAACATTATAATTTGAATTAAAAGTGTATTTACTGTATGAAAGCAATGATATTGTTGATAAAATGGAAACGTTTCTTACCAAATTCAATTCATCAAATGAAACATGAACTGTATAGTTGCCTGCATCCACATTCAAATTAACAGAAGCAATGCCATCCATATTTGTAAGTCCAACATATTCCATATTGTTAATTTTAAATAAGACTGATCTACCACTAACAGGATTGTCATGGCTATCGACCAATTTAGCAGAGTAAACAAAATGCCCATAGAAATTAACAAAATCATCCGCATGCAAACAAACTTCATCAACATTGGCTGTGATATTTGATGAATTGCTATTATATCCAGTTCCATAAAAAGTAGCAGTTATTAGATTATTTTTAGGGTTTTTAAACTTATACTGTAAAGTAGCCACCCCATTTATAATATCAACAGGAATACTTTTATTTTCAATACTGAAAATTACTTTACCAGCATTAACCTGATTTCCATACTCACCATAAACACGAGCTTCAATAATAGCAGGATTATAACCATCTACAAGGCTCAATTTAATACGAGAATTAACTTTATCAAAAACTGTGAATGCTTTAATGCATGCTACCTGTGACCCGTAAGTATGGCCAGGATATTCCCATGAAAGATTATATAAATCCTGCCAGTTTTTGCCATCATAACTGATAAATGAGACGTTATCTGTGTAAAATTCGCTGTTGAGTGAAACATATTCTGAAATAGGTACTCCTGCTTCCTTATCAACCTTTATCTTGAATATGATGTCGAATATATCTCCTACCTTGAGAGGAATCAACTGACCCAAATCGATGGTTTTATAACTTGGACCATCAATACCACTTTTAGTTACTCTTAAAACATCATTTACATAAAGTGACATTTCCCAATTAGACTTCTTTTGGAAATAAGTTGAAACCGCAGCCAGATATTCGTCATCAGTTGCAACAAACTTGTTTTTGTACCAGACGGTACTTGATGAATTCAAAAAGAAATCAGTCCAACCAGGAACATCATACTGATAATTCTTATCGAATTTAATTGTATCATTAAGGACAAAAGTGTAGGTTGAATAAGGCTTATCCAATGGAGCGCATCTAGTATCATAATATGAGACATAAAAAAATCCTTTATCTCCAGAATTGGCACCATGACTGTTTTTAATAATCCATGCCCCGTCGCCTTCAGGAGTTGTTTTGAAGTTATTGCGTGAATAGGTGTCATCCCAACCAACTATAACAACAGCATGATTTGAAGTTGCGTCTCCGGAAAAATAGTAATTTTTACCCTCCATATTAGAGCTGCTCCAATATATGCTTGTTGCAACAGCACCATATTCCATTAAGGCTTTCTTGATTTCATCATTGCCAGTATAAGATGTCCTATTCAAATATACAATATTTTGAACATGAATAATACTATTCAAAATAGGAGATAAAATTGAAGAAGGATTATATGGATCCTCACTTTCATTGACAGGTCCTAACCAACCGGCAAGATATCCTGTTCCCATCTTATCATATCCTCCAATATTGTTTTCCATAGCCCATCCGTAAGAGGAATACATAGCCATTAAGTTTTTCATGTTTTCTTCAGAAAGGTCATAAGATATTCCGCTTGCCTTTAGAATGCAGGACTCAAGAGCACCAAGGGATGAAAATGCCCAACAGTTCCCTCCGTTTCCTTGGGCCTTTACTGGAGTAACATAACCCAATTCCCTTAAATCATATCTGGAAGGCAAGATATGATATGATGAATTATACCTGAATAATGTGTAGTTTCCATTTCCGACAAAGGAGTTATGCATCCATGATTCATAAACATCATTGTTAATGAATGTATTGTTTAATTCTTTATCTAAAATTGAATCATAATAGACCAAATCACTTCCAACTGAATAAATCGCACCAGCAGCATTTGAAGCTCGATTATTTGCAAAAGTGTTAGATTTGACTGTAAATATTTCAACATCATCGGCAAGTATTGCTCCACCATCCTTAGCGGAATTATTTGTCAAAGTAGAATTCTCAATTGAAAGTACACGATACAGGGAATAAATGGCACCACCATAATATTTTGCAGCATTGTTTCTTCCAACAAAATCATTCAAATATAGATTTGATTTTAAAGAAACAATTGCACCTCCAAAATTAGCACTACAATTAACCATTTCCAATGAATTGGACTCCAACTCGGAATCTATTTGATATATTCCACCTGCAGCGTCTTCAGTAGCATAACAGTTATAGAACTTTGATTTATTGATAAAAGTGACAGCATCGTTTTCACATGCAATTGCCCCACCATAAGAATCGGCATAATTTGAATCAAACAGTGTATTGTCTATTGTCAAATATGCGTCATTAACATAAATTGCACCGGCAGTTGTTGCATGATTGTTATTGAATATGGAATTGGTTATGGTCAGGTTTCCCCCCACAACACTGATTGCTCCACCCTTAGAAGCAGAATTGCTTGAAAATGTGGAATTATCAATATAAGTTACGGATTTTCTGGTTGTAGAGGAAATAACATTCTTATAAGAATCTTTAAATATACAATTTGAAATATTCAAACTGCCAGTAGTGGATATTGCAAAATTAATGAAAGTAATATTTTTAAGAGTTATGGAAGTTGATGAATCCAATCCCAAACCATGATATTTAATTATGGTTTTTGAAGGATTGCTTCCAACAATATTCAAATTTTTAGCGGAGATAGCCTTGTCGAGTTCATATTCCCCATCGGCGAAATGAACTGTAGAATCGGACACAATACGACTGCTTTTTAAATCCTTATATGGTTTGTAAAATGATCCATCACCATCCATTTCAATTTCTGAATTGAAATATATGTCTGATTTTAGAATGTCTCCGCCCGAACTGGCCGCTGTGGAATTTTCAATTGCATTATCCGCTGCAACAATCGTATTATTTTCACTAGCAAATGCTATCGGCATTATCAACATTAAACAAAAAATTGAGAATAATGCAACATATCTAATTTTATTCAACTTCCTTCCTCCATCTAAACAATTTAACCACATTTAGAAGTTAAAATGTATAAAGTACTGTTATTTATAACAGTTATAGTATAAATAGTTGAAGTAAAAAAAAAAGTTATCATCAAAAAATCTAGTTAAAAATTTTAAAAAAAAAATAGTAGTGGGAGTAAAAACTCCCGAAAATTTTAATTTTAGTGTTTACGTCTTCTTAATGGTATAATAGCCATAATTGCCAATAACAATAAGATTATTGGATTACCAGTAGCGTGCATAGTTGCAGGTTCGCTAACAGGTTTATGTTTAACTGTTTCATTTTCCGGAGTAGGCTCTGGACGAGGTTCTGGACGAGGCTCAGGCTTAGGATGAGGTCTTGGATGTGGTTTAGTTTTATTAACCACTTCTATTTCAACATCATCACCGATTTCATCAGTCATGTTTGATCCTGCAACAACAGAATTTATTACAGAACCTTCTTTAGTAGCATAGAAGACCATTTCAAAGCTTGCACTTTCACCAATACCTAAAACGCCAGAGTAGATAAATTTATTACCTACTTTAGTCCATCCTTCACCTTTGAAGCTGTCATATTTCAATCCATCAGGGAAATGTTCAATTACATAAACATTGCCTAAATCACAGCCACCGACATTTGTTACGGTGACTTTGATAGTTACCTTATCACCTACATCAACGGTTGATTTGTCAATCTCCTGTTTCAATTCAAGTTTAGGTTCAACAACTACAGTAGTGTTATTTGAATAAGCACCACCAGTTAAATCTGAATTAGCAATTACTTCCGGAGTAAATACACCCACAGCAGTAGTTGTGAAGTATAATGTGTAATTAGCAGATTCTCCAGGTTTTAAAATACCTGAATAACTGAACTTATTACCATCTTGAGTCCATCCACCACTAGGAGCACCTAAAATTCCACTAGTTAATTTGTTCCAACTATCTCCATCATAACCGTTGTATATTAAACCTTCTGGGAAGTTGTTTACAGTGTAAACACCAGTCAACTCACAATCACCAATATTTGTAACAACAACTGTGAAACTAACTTCTTGTCCAACTAAAGCACGTGGATTATTTGATATTTCACATACAGTCAATGCAGGAGTGTATACAATAACACTAGCATTTGAAGCTAAAGTTGAAGTTTGATCGGAACCTGCAGTAGCTTCATTAGTAAATTTACCGCTTTGAGTTGTATTTACGACAATTGTCAATTCAACAGTTTCGCCAACATCCAAAGAACCATCATAATAGAACTTGGTTCCATCATAAGTCCAATTAGTGCCGATGAAATGGTCGTAAATTAAACCGTTTGGTATTTTATCTTCAACAAAGACACCTGTAAGCACCATATCACCATCATTAGTCACTTTAATTGTGAAAGTAGTTTGGTTACCTGAATATACATACTCGTTACCTGAAGTTTTAATAATGGATAATTTAGGATCAAATACTCTGACAGTAACATCTGATTCAACTATAGTTGCGTTTTCATTTGAATGAACTGAAACGACATTTGTAAGATTACCGGTTGATACAGCTTTTGCTTTAATTGTAATGACTTTGGATTCACCACTTTCTAATAATGCAATAGTAGTATTTAAATCTCCACTTATTGGTTGTAAACCACTTGGCAAGATATCTTCCACTACAACATTTGTAGCATTGGAAGGACCGTTATTGGTTACAGTAATTGTAAATGTGATTTCACCACCTATTGTACTGATTTTCACGTCAGCGATTTTAACAACAGTCAAGTTAACTACAGGAGTTACTTTTACAGTTGCTGTACTGTTTTTAATAGTTGATTCCTCACTACAGTTAGTATGTGCAACATTGTCAAATGTACCATTAGTCAATGCACGGACAACAATCCATACAGAGTATGTGTCTTCACTAGCAATTCTGGAAACATTCCAAGTAACAGTCTTACCGGACAACTTATAACCAGCACTAGCATCAACAAACTCAAATGCACTGTCCAATTCATCAATAATATGAACACCAGTAGCATTAGCAGTTCCATGATTTTTAACAGAAATTGTAAAGTTAACAAGATCATTTACAGCAACATCAGTTGCATTAGCAATCTTATTAATTTTTAAATCTGTTTCGTAGGAACTAACACTCACATTTGAAGTTTTGACAGTATCATTTTGATCACAAGTCACCTCAACACTATTCACAAATGTACCAGTCTTATTAGTTTTAACCACAATAGTAATTACTTCTGATTTTCCACTTTCTAAAACTGGAATAATAGTAGTTAAATTACCACTAACTAACTCAAATCCATCAGTATCAAGAATATCACAAACAGTAACATTAGTAGCACTAGACGGACCATTATTAGTCACAATAATTGTGAAAGTAACATTATCACCAACTAAAGCATCATCAGTATTCACCATTTTCACAACAGTTAAATTAACCACAGGAATCACTTTAACAGACACATTACCGCCTTTAACAGTAGCATTTTCATTTGATGTTACATTAACCACATTAGTCAAAGTACCATTAGTCACAGCCTTAAGAGTAATAGTAAATACATAAGACTCACCAGCCTTAATCAACGGAACAGTTAACAAACCAGTAGCACTATCATAACCTGTAGCATTAGACCTGACAAATTCAAATCCAGCAGGAACAACATCAACCACACGTACACCAGTAGCATCAGACGGACCATTATTAGTAACATTAACAGTAAAGACAACCTCACCATTAACATCAACAACAGCCACATCAGCAGACTTAACAACAGTCAAGTTAACCACAGGAGCAACATTAACAGTTGCTGTACTGTTTTTAATAGTTGGTTCCTCACTACAATTAGTATGAGCAACATTATCAAATGTACCATTAGTCAATACACGGACAACAATCCATACAGAGTATGTATTTTCATTAGCAATTCTGGAAACATTCCAAGTAACAGTCTTACCGGACAACTTATAACCTGCACTAGCATTAACAAATTCAAATGCAGTGTTTAATTCATCAATAATATGAACATTAGTAGCATTTGACATTCCATGATTTTTAACAGTGATTGTAAAGTTAATAACATCATTAACTGAAACATTTGTCACAGTTGCAGTCTTATTAATCTTCAAGTCAGTGCTGTAAACATAGACACTAGCGTTTGCAGATTTTATTGTATCATTTTGATCACATTTTACAGTAACCGTATTCATGTAAGTACCATTAGCAGTAGTTCCAGCTTGAATAACAATTGTACAATTTTCACCGCTTGCCAATGAATCAATAGTTGTATTCAAATCACCAGTTAAATGGCGGAATCCATTAAGATCAAGACTATCAACAACCTTAATGTTAGTAGCCTTAGAAGGACCATTATTAATCACAGTAATTGTGAAAGTAACAACATCACCAATAGTAGTGTCGTTGAAGTCAACAACTTTAATAACAGTCAAATTAACCACAGGAGTAACATTAACAGACATCTTACTAGATTTAACTGTATTATTCTCATTTGAGGTTACATTAACCACATTGGTCAAAGTACCATTAATCACAGCCTTAAGAGTAATAGTAAATACATAAGACTCACCAGCTTTAATAAATGGAATTGTTAAACGACCAGTAGTGCCGTTATAACCTTTATCACTAGATCTGACAAACTCAAATCCAGCAGGAATTATATCAGTTACATTTACCAAAGTAGCATTTCCAGGTCCGTTATTTGTTACATTAACAGTAAAGACAACCTCACCATTAACTTCAATAACGTTCACGTTAGCAGTCTTAACAACAGTCAAATTAACAGGACGAACATCAACAGTAACATTAGAATCCACAACAGTCACATTCTCCGCAGAATTAACATCCACAACATTAGTCCAATTACCAGTAGCATTAGACCTAGCAACAATCCAGAATCTCACAACACCATTGACATCTAACTTATCGACAGTCCAACTAACTAACTGACCACTTCTAGCATAACCAACAGTAGCATTAACAAATACAAAACCACCAGGCAATACATCCCTAACAGTCACATCAGTAGCATTCATAACACCAGTATTACTTACAACAATAGTAAAGTTAACAAGAGTATTATTACCCACCACAGAAACATTAGCAGTCTTAACAACAGTCAAATTAACAGGACGAACATCAACAGTAACATTAGAATCCACAACAGTCACATTCTCCGCAGAATTAACATCCACAACATTAGTCCAATTACCAGTAGCATTAGACCTAGCAACAATCCAGAATCTCACAACACCATTGACATCTAACTTATCGACAGTCCAACTAACTAACTGACCACTTCTAGCATAACCAACAGTAGCATTAACAAATACAAAACCACCAGGCAATACATCCCTAACAGTCACATCAGTAGCATTCATAACACCAGTATTACTTACAACAATAGTAAAGTTAACAAGAGTATTATTACCCACCACAGAAACATTAGCAGTCTTGACAACTGTTAAATTGACAGGAACTACCTGTACGGTACTATTAGTATCTGTGGAATTATCGGATTCATCACAAATAACCTTAACATTATTGGTAAGATTACCTACTTTTGTAGTTTTGACAACAATCCAAAGTTCTAAAGTTTCACCTTTAGCGACATTATTGACATACCAATATACCCTACCTTGTGAAATATAATAACCATCAGTTGCATTTACAAATTCAAAACCATCCATCAAATAATCAAATACCAACATATTTGTTGCATTGAAATCAGAAGGATTAGTAATGCTAATTGTATAGTTAACTAAAGAATTATTAGCAACAATAACATTATCAGCAATTTTAACAACAGTTAAATTAATGCTTACAACTTCTACAGAAGCATTATCTGATTTAACAGTATCATTCTGATCACAATCTACATTAACATGATTTGTCCAGTTACCCACGGTTAAACCTCTTGCAGTAATATTAAATACAAAAGATTTACCCGGTTCGATTAATGAAACTGTTAATTGATGATCATAAGTATAACCCTCAGTAGCATCTATAAATTCTAATCCATTTGGAAGCACGTCACTAATATACACGTTAGTTGCATTAGATGGTCCATTATTGGTTACATTAATTATAAAAGTAACAAAACCATTTAAAGCAATTTTTCCAACATCAACAGTTTTTACAACAGTTAAATTAACTACAGGAATCACTTTTACACTAACATTATCAGAACCTGCTGTTTCATTTTCAAGTGAAGCCACATTGACAACATTTGTGAAAGTACCGTGTGTTAAAGCTTTTGCTTCAATCCATACTTTGTAAGTTTCACCAACGTTTAAAGAACCGATATTCCATACAAGTTCGTTTCCTTTTTGTACGTAGGTTCCATTGTGATTTGTAATATTGAATACAGACAAGTCCATAATATCAGCAATAGATACATCAGTAGCATTTACTTTACCGTTGTTAGTTATTGTAATTGTAAAGTTAACGAGACCCAAAACACCCATGGTTTTAGCGGAAACCTCTTTAATAACTGTAATGTTTACAGGTTCAACTTCAACAGTGTCATTAGCACTTATAAGTGTAGCATTTTCATTGCAGACTGCTGTTACAACATTAGTCCATTTGCCAGTTGCATTAGACCTTGCGACAATTTCCAATTCGAAGTATCCTTTTGTTAATGTGTCGAAATGCCATTTGATTTCCTGACCATTTCTGGAATAGACTCCAGTAGCATTTACAAATGCAAATCCCTTAGGTAATACATCACAGATAGTTACATTAGTAGCATTGACATTAACAGTGTAGTTTACACCAATTGTAAATTTAACTAATGTATTGTTACCTATTAAAGTAATATTAGCCTTTTTAGTGATACTTGCATTAACTGGGATAACATCTACAGTAGCATTGTCACCAATTATAGTATCATTTTCATTGCAGGATGCAGTTACAGTATTGTTCCATTTGCCAACAGCATTGGATTTAGCAATAATCCATAACTTGTATTCACCTTTAGTTAATTTATCAAAGTACCATTCAACAACTTGACCAGTTTGTTTGTAGTTATCAGAAGCTCCAACAAATGTGAAACCGTCAGGTAAAACATCTTTAATTGTTACATTGGTTGCATTTACATCAGAAGTGTAGTTTACACTAATTGTAAAGTTAACTAATGTATTGTTACCTACTACAGTAACATTAGCTTCTTTTGTAATGTTTGCAGTTACAGGAAGAACATCTACGGTAGCATTGGTAGTAATAATTGTATCATTCTCATTACATGAGACACTTACAGTATTATTCCATTTGCCTGTAGCATTTGATCTGGCTGTAATCCAAAGCTCTACAATTTGACCTGGCTTTAATGTGTCGAAATGCCATTTGATTTCCTGATCATTTCTGGTATAGACTCCAGTAGCATTTACAAATGCAAATCCATCAGGTAAAGCATCACAGATAGTTACGTTTGTAGCATTAATTATACTTGTGTGATTTAAAACAATTTTAAACTCAACAAGAGTATTATTTCCTACTTTATTAACATTAGCTTCTTTTGTAAGAGTTGCATTGACTTCAACTACATTTACATCGAATTTACCAGTTGAATTGGTTTTGTTTTCATTGGATGTTACGTTTACAACATTTGTGGTTGCATTGGTAGCTATTGTTTTTGCAATTATCCAGAATGTTTCAACATCACCTACATTTAACCTGTCGATAGTCCAGCTGACTAATTGACCACTTCTGGTATAACCAGCAGTTGCATTAACGAATGCAAATTCACCAGGCAATACATCTTTAACAATTATGTTTGTAGCATTCATAACACCTGTATTATTTACAACAATAGTAAAGTTAACAAGAGTATTATTACCAACCACAGTAACATTAGCAGTCTTAACAACAGTTAAATTAACAGGACGAACATCAATAGTAACATTTGAATCCACAACAGTCACATTCTCAGTAGAATTAACTTCCACAACATTAGTCCAATTACCAGTAGCATTAGACCTAGCAACAATCCAGAACTCTCTGACATCACCAACATTTAACCTATCAATAATCCAACTAACTTTCTGACCAGCAGTAACATTACCAGAACTTGTACTAACAAATACAAATCCACTAGGCAACATGTCCGCAACAGTCACATTAGTAGCATTCATAACACCTGTATTATTTACAACAATAGTAAAGTTAACAAGAGTAT
>R27__coassemble_1140_pt1 | contig 13035 bp, 12 predicted proteins | sample R27__metabat2_low_PE_024 | metagenome-assembled genome bin R27
TTTGTGAAATTCATCTCCGACCTTAAAGAGGTCAGAGTATTCTTTCACTATTAAGATAAATATATTAAAAAAATCAGAATATAAATTCTGTAAATAACATAATCTGAAAAATAATGAATGTTTTTGAAGGCAACACCATGCAAAAGCACAAAAGAGACCTGAAAAAGCCTTACAATATCAATGCACTGCATCACTATAGAACAGAATAATTCTTTAAAATTCATTTTCATCTAATTTTTTGAGGGCAACACGTATTAACTACTTTGGAAAAAATATACTATATGGATTTTAATACAGAAATTTTTTATTTTATCAACAATGACCTGAGCAATCCGATTTTTGATGTGGTGCTTCCGAACTTCACCCATCTTGGCGGATTGACCTTTCTGGCCATTTTATTCATCATACTTCTCGTAATAACAAGACAAAACATTTTCAACACAAGAAAATACTACGGACTTGTCAAACTGATTGCAGCAGCCATTCTTGTGATGTTTGCAATTACAAGCTTGTTGAAACTGGCATTCCACATGCCAAGGCCATATATGATACTTGACCATGTAAACCATCTCGGTTCAGGTGGAGTTTCATCCTCAAGCGATCCGAATTCCTTCCCGTCAGGGCATTCCGCAACAACTGCTGCGGTTGCAACCGTAATCGTGCTCAAGGCCAAGGATTACTTTAAAAATTATAAATTGATTTGGGTGATAATGGCACTCTTTCTGGTTGTGATTGCATTTTCCAGAATCTATATAGGCATGCATTTCCCATTTGATGTGCTTTGCGGTGCATTGATTGGTATGGTGAGTGGTGTTTTGGTGTGCAGGTTTTTAAAAGTATAGCTCAGATTTAAACATATGCACTCATTAATTATGTTGTTGTATTGAACTACAGAACTGTGAATGTTAATATTAAGTAAGAGATATCTCCTTAAAAATATATTCCATTAAATTAATAGCCCTATTTAAATCATCATCCATTAAATCGGAGAAAGGTTCATAATCTGCAATACTTCTAAGTTCAGATAATTTGTATAATCTATTACTAATCTTAGATTCACCCTCATTTTTTAAAGCATCACGAATTTGTTTATGTTCTGAAACAAATATTTCGCCATCAATCTCACAGTCATCTTTAGATTTAACCTTAAATCCTTTATTTAAAAGCCATTCACTAAGATACAAATAAGAACTATAATAACATCGATTAATTATAGTACTATATACGCAGCGATTATCACAATTTTTAGGCACTAATGATTCTTTATTAACATATAACTTACGTGTAAATTTATATAACTGATATTGAGGATATTTTTCAACATTAATAAGAGAATCCCCCTTCATTATAAAAAATTTATTCTAAAACAATATAAGAATCTTTAAATAAATCATCCATATTATTGCTCTTACAAAATTGTTCCATATGTATAATTATTTCATCATAATAATAATCCTCATCATCTAAATCTAAAGAAGCGTTTGAAGATATTTTAAACACATTTTCAGGGATATCTCCTTCATAAACTATTTTTGAAGATTTATACTTAAATCCATAATGATAAGAGATTTTTTTAAGTTCATTAATAAATTTAGTTTTATTACTTTCAAAATTATTATTGGAAATTCGAAACTTATTTTTAATCGAATTCAACCCACCAAATGGAAAACTATTCACATTTCTAGATTGATTAAGACCTAACAAAAATGGAGTTTTCATTAAAAAACCACCTATAATTATTTAAAAGAATTAATAATTCTATTAATATTTTCATGATTATTTTGAGTATCAATCATTACCACATTATTATTAATTTCATCATCATTTCTATAATTTAATTGAATAATATCATCGGTAATATCCTCTTTCTGAACAGCAAATGCTACACCAACAGGAAATACATCTAAATCTTCAAAGTTTTCATCAAGCTTATTTAAAAATTCTTCTTTAAAAATATCTTTAAGAGATATTCCTTCTTTTAGAATTTTTAAACATTTAACATCATCAGTCATTTAATCACCTATTTCAAAAAAAGTCTTCAGCCCGATTCAGAAAAAAATACTTTTTGAATTATAATTATATACATAATTATAATTTAGAGACTTATAAATTTTTTCCAGAATTGAACTAACATATATGAATAATTCAACTAGATGATGCAATTTATTTTGATATCTATTAAAAAAAGTCTGCAGTCCTCACTAAAAAAGTCAGGACACAAAAATATGCAAATTTAATTTGAAAAAAAGTATAATTAAATATCTTTCTAATCAACATGCATTAAAATATATTGATTTTTAAAAGTATAGCTCGGACGGTTTTCCAATATACTCAAAATCATCCTTGTTATTGAGATATTTTACTCCTATGACCTTTCCGTCAGCAAAGCGGGTTACAACGCTCATTCCGTCATTGGTGTCTATGACTATGACCTTTGTATTTTCACCGCTTTTTGCTTCTATTTTTATGATATCGTCATTTTGAATAAGTTTCGGTTCTTCAAACTCTGCTCCAACGTCTGTTGAATACCAGTGCTGAGGCAGTTTAATTCTAATTCCCAAATCGTCTAGTACTTCTTTTACATACATGATTAAATCCCCTTTAATAGTAATTAACATTGGAATGTATTTAAAGATTTTGTAACTTTGTGCGGGTTAAAAGTAGTAATTAATGGTTGAATTTCATTTTACGGATTGCTTCATAGACCCTTTTGGAGTTTTCATGGTCATTGAATTTGAAGAATTCGTCCACACGCTGCTTATAGACATCCTCCATTTCACAGTCATGCAAAACGCATGAGATGATGTCGTTTCTTAACTCTTCAGATGTTTTTGCAACAGGTCCGAATCCCATTTCCTCATAGTCAAAGTATCCGCTTTCAACGTCAAAGTGATAGTCCTTTCCATAATGATAATAGATTACCGGCTTTTTGAGATAGGCAAAATCGAAAAATACGCTTGAATAGTCAGTTATCAAAAGTGAAGAGTGATTGAATATTTCCGAATAGTCCCTGTCAATGAAATCCACATCGTTGTTTCTGTCAAACAGATGAATGAACTTGTATAGATTTGGGTGTGGCTTGAATACCAGTCTGTATCCCCTTGACTCGAGAAAATCAAGCAGATCATCGTCATTCAAAAGATTGTTGAATGCATTGAAGAATGTGGTTCTCATGAAGTTTTCATCACTAAGGTTTGTGTAATGGCGTCTCCATGTAGGCATTACGACAATTTCCTTTTTGTCTTCAAGCTTTTCAAGTTTATCAAATCTTGGAAAACCCAATACCTTGATGGAATCTGCAGGATATCCGTAATCGTTGTCTATAAATGACTGCCTTTCAGCGTCAGACACTGTAACGATCATGTCAAGGTTCTTGTCATACTTGTTGAGCCATGATGATGTGTCATCCTTTGTAACCCCATGCTGCAGGAACACTGTCTTTGACTTTACAAGGCCTGAAAGGAATGGGAAATTACCCCAGAACGGATAGATGATATTGTTGTCTGGGTTTGATGAGACGATTACCTCTGCAAATAGTGCATAAAGCCTGTGGCGAATTGACCGGTATGCTATATCAAAACCGACGTCAGCAACCTTCTGGTATTCGCTGCTCTGATTTCCAAGGCCGAGAAGTCTTTTGATTTTAAACATCCTAGAGCTTGAGCGATACTTGTTTGCCATTATCTCAACATCCTGAACATGATAGTCATGCTTTGAAATGGCAAAATACTTGTCAATGTCCTTGTCGTTTGTCTCAACTGCATATTTAAACAGCTGGAATGCGTTGTCGTCTGCACGATACGGCAGGTCCATGAAAATCCAGATGTGCTTGTCCTTGTAGGCAGGATAATAGAAGAAATATAAGAATCTTAAAAGAACGCCTGTTCTCCAGCCTTCCTCTCTTTTGGAGATGATGCTTTTAAAAGCTCGAAACTCATTTTTGAATGTGTTTGAAGTTGTTCTCTTTTGGATTAAAATTGAATCATCCATGTCTCTAACTATGAACTTGTCTGAGAGCATATATTTTGACACTTTGGAAAGCCTTGAGATGTGTGAATATTCGGGAATGGATATGTCATCATCGACCCTGAACTCGATTTTCATGTCCTCTTCGATTGGAATTGACACCCTGAAGTTATGGTTGAATCCATAGTTGAAGTTCAGCGAGAAGTTGTCCCTTTGAGGGAAGCTGATGATTTCAACAGGAATTGTACGCTCGCCGTTGATTCTGACCTGAATGTTCGGCTCGTGGGTGAATGTGGTGAAGTATCCCAATAGGAAAAGGTCATCCCCTTCGATTTGGCAGATGTCAATGTTGATTCGGTTGAGCTCCAGCTCTTCGAAATGAGTGCACTTGTCATTTCCAACGGAATTCTTGTCAGCCAGATATTTGACGTCATGCTTTTTTAAAAGCAGAATATGAGTCTTTAGGATTCCTGGAATTGACTTTTGGAAAATGATTACATCTGAATCTATAAATGAAAGTATCTTGATTAATTTGGCATAAAGCACTGTGATTTCCTGGCGGTCCAAAAGATGGTTAATCCTTCTTATTTCAAAAATCCACTGCAGGTCATACATGAGCACGTGCTGGATGAATTGTGGAACCTCCGATTTCTTTTTAAGTGCGTGGTCTATCAATGCCAAAAAGTACCTGTCCACTCTGGAGGTGAAATATGATTTGTGATTGGTTGAAGAACCTATTAGAGATGTTTGGTCAACATGCTTTCTGTAGTAATAAGCACATCCGTCCAGAAATCCAATGTTCGGATTGTCCAAAAGCATCTGATTGATTAAAAGCGGATCTTCCGAAACCCTCAAGCCCTCTTCGAACTTGTAGTTTTGAAGAGCTGAAAATCTAAAAAAGGATGATGCTCCCGAAAGCTGAATGTATTCAGGCTTTTCATACAGGTTGATGACCTGTGTCTTTTCAAATTTGTAGTTTAGGGAATGTCCTCCACGCCTTGATCCGAAGTAATAGATTGGCATGGATGCGATGTCAATTTCTTTATGCTTTTTAAACAGGTCCAATGCCTTGCTGAATGCATATTCTGTTATGAAATCATCGCTGTCAAGAAAGTTTACGAATTCAGCCTGCACATGACCCAAACCACGGTTTCTTGAATATGACGGCCCATAATTTTCATCATTTCTTAAAACGAAGATATTTTTCGGATATTTGTTCTGGTAGTAATGGGCAATATCAGGCGTATGGTCAGAACTTCCATCGTCAATGATTATTATTTGAATATTTCGTTTAAAGTCAAGGCTCTGGTTGATTACAGACTCGATGGCCACAGAAAGATAGTTTTCACTATTGTATGCAGTCATCACAACACAAAATTTAAAAGCCAAATTCAACATCCCCCAATATGATATAATATAAGTTGCACATATTATATAAAACAATACTACTTAGCTTTTTTAATGAAATAAGGAACTTTAACTGACTTATATACCAATTTAAATAAAGAAATTAAATATTTCTAATCACAATTTAGCAACCGATTTGATACAATTCAAACCCATACTCCTCAATTTTTTTATCATAGATGTTTCTACCGTCAAAGATTATGGATTTGTTTAATTTTTCAATCAGATATTGCCAGTCAGGAGTTCTGAACTCTTTCCACTCAGTTATTAAAATCAATGCATCTGCATTGTCAACAGTTTCATACCTGCTTTGTGCAAATTTGATATTTTCCAGACATTCATCAGGAATTGCCTTTTTGAACTCTTCAGTTGCCTGAGCATCATATGCATTTATTCTGGCACCTCTTTTTATGAGCTCTTCAGCCACCACCAATGAAGTCGCTTCCCTCACATCATCGGTTCCTGGCTTGAATGCAAGTCCCCACATGGCAAATGTCATGCCTGAAAGGTCTTCACCGAACCTTTTTGTGATTTTATTTACTAGGACTAATTTTTGCTTTTTGTTTACCTTTTCAACGTGTGAAAGAATTTCCGGTTCATATCCGTTTGTTTGTGCAGTGTTGATTAGGGCCTGCACATCCTTTGGAAAACAGCTTCCCCCATATCCGCATCCTGCGTAGATGAAGTGGTATCCAATCCTTTTGTCAGAACCTATCCCTAATCTGACCTTTTGAACGTCAGCCCCTGTGACTTCACAGATGTTTGCAATCTCGTTCATGAATGATATCTTGGTTGCAAGCATTGCGTTTGCAACATATTTTGTCATTTCGGATGACTTGACGTCCATCAAAACAAACCTGTCGTGGTTTATTACGAACGGATAATAGAGTTCCTTAAGCATGTCAAATACTTCCTCAGACTCAGCACCTATGACAATGCGGTCAGGGCTTAGGCAGTCCTCGATTGCTTTACCTTCCTTTAAAAATTCCGGATTTGAAGCTATCTGGATTTTGACGTCACTGCCTTTCTCTTTTAAGATATTGTCAATATGCTCTTTCACCCTAAATCCGGTTCCAATCGGAACTGTTGATTTGATTACAACCAGTGAATCCTTTGTGATGTTGTTTGCAATGTCTGAAGCTGCTGAAAAAATATAATCCAGATTTGCGCTTCCGTCATCAGCCATAGGAGTTCCAACAGCAATAAAAATTATATTTGTATCATCCAAAGCCTCTTTAATGTCAGTTGTAAAAACCAAATCCCCCTGTTTCTGGCCATTGACAACCAATGTGCCCAGATGAGGTTCAAAAATTGGCAAAATTCCTTCTTTAAGTCCTTCAATTTTTTCTTCATCAATGTCTACACAGTAGACCTTGTTTCCCATTTTAGAAAAGCATGCTCCGGTAACAAGACCTACATAACCGGTTCCAATAACAGTAATATTCATATAATCACATCATATAAAACAATTAATCCATGAAAGTTTTCATATATTCAATCAAATCATCCTTAAATTCATCATCATCCAATGCAAAGTCGATTGATGATGTAAGCCAGCCTATCCTGTTTTCAATGTTGAAAACCTTGCCGTGGTAATTAACGCCGTAAACCTCATCGAGCTTGGATATTGCATCTGTAAGCTGCACTTCATCGTTGAATCCTGCTTCGGTTTCCTTAATCTTGTCGAAAATGTCCGGTGTGAGAACATATCTTCCGACAATTGCAAGATTTGTAGGAGCCTGTCCGATTTCCGGCTTTTCAACAAGCTTGCTGATTTTGTAGATATCCTCATCGATTTCAGAACCGCTGATGATTCCATACCTGTTTACCTGCTCGTTTGGAACTTCCCTTATTGCAATTGTGGATTTCTGGTATTTTTCAAAAACATCAACCAGATGCCCTGTGCATGAGTTGCACTTGACGATTGAATCTCCCAAAAGCACTGCAAAAGGCTCATCGCCCACATGTCTTTCGGCAGCCAATACCGCATCCCCCAATCCTTTCAAATCCTTTTGTCTTACATAGCAGATGTCTGCCAGATCTGTGATTTTTCTAACCTTTTTCAGGTCACGATCCTTTCCTGCCTTTTGAAGTGTATATTCAAGTTCGTGTGATTTGTCAAAATAATCTTCAATTGATCTTTTGTTTCTGCCTGTGACAATCATGATGTCGTCAATTCCTGCTTTCAATGCCTCTTCAACAACATAATGAATGGTAGGTTTGTCATAAACCGGCAACATTTCTTTCGGTTGCGCTTTGGTTGCAGGCAATAATCTTGTACCTAGGCCTGCCGCTGGGATAACTGCTTTCATAATAATACACCTATTTTATGGTAAATCTGTTCTTTCCACCAACAAGTATTGTGGACCAGATATATGATACGACATCGTCCAACTGCGAAAGGCTGTTTAAGTCGTTTTCGATTCTATCGAAATTCAGTGTGGAATCGTCAACATCATATACGAACAGTTCTGAATTATAAACAGACATTTTGCTTATGTCTTCTTCACTCCATCCGTGAACTGAATGAGGAATCCAAAAGCTGTTGTCTTTTATTAACTTTAAGGGAGCTCCTGCGTAAGTAGTGTTTGAATTGATAGTCTTGTTTGAAACCACTGAACCTGCACCGATTACAGCACCTGAACCGATTTTTGAACCCTTGAATATGAATGCATTCTGGCCTAACCACACATGGTCTCCAACATATATGCTTTTTGCAAAATTCTCTCTTCTTTTTGACTCGGCATTGTAAATCGGATGGCCGTCTGAAGTTCTGAAAACCACATTATATGAAATGAAACAGTCATCCCCAAGGAATATGTTCTTGGACTCCGAAAGGACGAATACTGTCATGCCGTTGAAGAAATTGTTTTTTCCGATAAAGCAGATGTTGTCGTTGTGCAGTGAAATGTTTACAGAATAGTTATGAGTATCGCTTGAAAGGTAGAGAATGGAATTGTCCAAATTGAAATCTATTCTGGAGTTCCACAGATTGACCCCTTCCTCGCAAACCAGAATGTTATTGATACCATTGAAATTGATTTGTGAGTTTGTAAGGGTTGGAAGTTCCCCTATGAACTCATTTTCCTTTAGTTCAAACAGTTGCTCTGGATTTGTTACTTGCACAGTTACACCTAAAAAATTATTAATAATATAATTTTGTTGAAGGAATTATATAATGATTGTTCTAAAAAGCACTAATTGTGGATATCCCCAACAAATCTGTGAGTTTATCTTTTTGATAGAAAAATAGTAAAAAAAGGATAATTTAGTCGTTAGCTAAATTATCAAAGTATCCTTGGATAAAAACGACAGGTGTTCCCTTATCTCCGGAACCGCTTGTCAAATCACATAATGAACCGATTAGGTCAGTCAGTCTTCTTGGAGTTGTTCCTTCAGTAATCATTTGACCGACCAAGTCCTTAGCCTTATGTCTGATTTCATCCTTAATAGCTTCTTTTAACTCATCGCCTTTCAAATCGGCGAATTTGTTATCTGAAACATATTTCAATTTGATTTCATTAGGTGTTCCAACCAAACCGTCGGTGTGTGCAGGTGAAACGACAGGGTCTGCAAGTTCCCAGATTTGTCCAACAGGATCCTTGAACGCACCGTCACCGTAAACCATTACCTCAATTTGTTTGCCTGTGAGGTCTATGAGTCTTTTTTGAACTTCCCTTACAAGAGTATCTCCGGTTTTTGGGAAAAGTTTCAATTTTTCTTCAGTTGCCTTGTTGGAACCTAAAAGTCCAAAGTCAGGGTTGAAACCTGAATCTCCAACCGGTTCAACTAAAACCTGATGAAGACCATATACATTAGCACCTAAGTCTTTGAGCAGTTTTGTGCTTTTTTCTCTTGTGTGAATATCACATGTTAAGACATCATTAGTGTAATCAAGAATTGTTTTGATGTCATTGGAAAAGACAAATTCAACTTCACAGTCTTCGCTTTCAATCAATTCACGATAAAAGTCAATCATGTTGATTCCGGTAAACGGATGTATCCATGAGCCGAAAGTCTTATAATATTCATCTTCTGAAATAACACTACCAAGATTGAATTCGCTTTTTTCTAAAATTCCTTCATCCAAGATACCGTTTCCCACTTCATCTGCCGGGAAAGAGGTTAAAAGGGTAATCTTATCCATTGCTCTTGCAATACCTTTTAGGATAATGGAAAATCTGTTTCTGCTTAAAATAGGGTTTACTACCCCAATGTTTTTTGACGGGAATTTCTTTACCAAATCTTCGGCAACGTCATCCACAGTCACATAATTTCCTTCTGAAATACCTACGACCGCTTCAGTAATTGCAACAACATCCTTGTCCCTAAATTCAAATCCTTCACTTTCTTTTGCAGCCATCAATGAATCTACAACTATGGTGGCCAAATCATCGTTTTCCTTAATAATGGGTGTCCTTATACCACGTACAACAGTACCAACACATCTCATCTTTTTTACTCCTTAACAGCATGAATAGTCCGTTGGAATATCACTTCCAACAACCCATTTATGTTATATTTTTTAAAATATATAAAAGTTAAGATTGATTTATTCAAGGAAGATAAAGCAATACTTTTAATTCATTCAGTTAATATTCATTTTTAATGAATTTTTTTAGCAAAATGAGTTGAAAGTTGTGAATTTTGATGTTTTTTAATAAAATAACTAAAAATAAGCGAGAAAAAGTTTTTAAAAAAAAGTTTTTAATTTGCTTTCAAAAGAAAGCAAATATTTATATAATTATCCTTTGATGTATTTTGCCAAATCGTCAGCTTTATCGGTTTCTTCCCATGGAAGACCTTCAATACCGAAATGGCCGTATTTAGCGGTTTGTTTGTAGGTAGTATCCCTTAAACCTAATGTTTCGATGATGCCGTCCGGAGTCAATTTGAAGTTTTCACGAACGATTTCCTCAAAGGTCTTGTCTCCGATGTCAGCACCAGTTCCAAAGGTATCCACCATAACGGATGTTGGCTCAGCCACACCGATTGCATAGGACAATTGGATTTCACATTTTTCAGCAAGACCGCTTGCAACGATGTTTTTGGCAATGTATCTTGCCATGTAACATGCACTTCTGTCCACTTTTGTGCAGTCTTTTCCTGAAAATGCTCCTCCACCGTGTCTTGCATATCCACCATAGGTGTCAACAATGATTTTTCTACCGGTAAGACCAGCATCTCCGTGAGGACCACCGATTTCGAATTTACCTGTCGGGTTGATGTGTTCTTTGGTGTTTTCTGTCATCAATTCCTGTGGAATGACTGCTTTGAAGAGCTTTTCACGGATGTCCTCTTTTAGTTTTTCCTGATTATCAGAAACTGTTTCGTCATGTTGGGTTGATAATACTACTGCATCTAGGGAAAGTACATTTCCATCTTCATCGTAGTTTACTGATACCTGTGCCTTACCGTCAGGCCTTAGATATGGAATTTCTCCAGATTCCCTGAGTTCTGTAAGCTTGTTTGTGAGTTTACGTGCTAAATCGATTGGGAACGGCATTAATGATTCTGTTTCGTTTGTTGCAAAACCGAACATCATACCTTGATCGCCTGCTCCGGTTTCTTCATCTCCCCTGTCAACTCCCTGGTTGATATCCTGGGACTGTGCATGAAGCCTGTTTGCAACATCACAACTGTGACCGTCAAATTCCAAATCAGGATTATCATAACCGATTTCAATAATAGTATCTCTAATAATCTTTTCAATATCGTCTTTGGATAAATCAGTATTTGAAGTTATTTCACCAAATACCATACAAAAATCTGTTGTTACACAAGTTTCACATGCAACGTGAGAATTCTTATCGTTTGCCATGTATGCGTCCAATATCGCATCTGATATAATGTCTGCAACCTTGTCAGGGTGTCCTTGTGTTACTGATTCAGATGTAAAAGTTCTATATACTTTACTCATTTTTTCACCTAAATGTCATTACTTTAGTTATGTATGTTATTAAGCATTAAAATAATTTTTGCATATTTTAAGAATTTTAATTATTTGATCCACTAATGAATTAACAGATTTTGCAACTTGACAGGTTCAACTCAAAAGAACTACTATACTTTGCCCCACATGATTTTGATGCAACTTACTGCAAAAAACCATCCACCATTTTGACTGTCTTTCACAAAAATGTAAGAAATATTTATCGCAAAATCAACTTACAAAAAACAATATCCAATAATTTAAAAATTACACAACAACATATGGATTAACCAACAAAATTATTGAAAAATCGCATGCAGAAATTATGTTATCCAGATAATAATACAAATGAAAAGATCTAACAATCACAAAATATAACAAGACCAATTATGAATAAAAATTTTAGTTTAACTTACCAATTGTCAACTAATGCACTATCTTTTTAATTATTAAATCTCTTGAAACTTGATGTTTGTCGATTAACCTACTTTTTTTTCAATTCATTCAATAAAATCAAATGGTGTTCCAAGTCGTCTCTGTGCTGCTTTTTGAGAACATATAATACAACACCAGTAAAAAAGATTATTGTTGCAACAATTACAACTGTTGCAATCATTATCAATGTAGGTATTCTTACAACATAACCTGTTGAGAAGTATTTGAATAAAATTGGGAAGAAATATATTCCTGCAATGATTAAAAGAATTAAAGTTAGCATTGAAAAGAAAAACAGCGGACGTTTATCACGTACCAATGCCACAATCATCCTGATAACTTTATAACCGTCACGATAAGTATGAAGCTTTGATTCTGATCCGTCAACCCTGTCACGATACTCGATTGGAATTTCACTGATTTTAAAATTGTTATTTAGTGCAAAAACACTCATTTCAGTTTCAATTTCAAAACCCTTGGACTGAATCGGGAAAGATTTAACGAAATCATAGTTGAATGCCCTCATTCCAGTCATTATGTCGTTGAGATCGCTTTTAAAGAAAAAGTTTATGAACTTTCTGACCACTCTGTTTCCAGTATTGTGGAAAGGCCTGTCGTTTTCCTCAAAATAGGTTGATGAAAGCCTGTCACCTATAGCCATATCAGCTTCGCCGTTTAGGATGATTCTTTCCAATTCCTTTGCATGGACTGCAGGATAGGTATCATCACCGTCGACCATGATGTAGCAGTCCGCATCGAGTTCACGAAACATTGCCCTTACGACATTTCCCTTGCCCTGCTTGTATTCATATCTGACTATGGCTCCTGCATCTTTTGCGATTTCGTCTGTGCCGTCTGTGGAGTTGTTGTCATAGACATAAATATCTGCATGAGGCATTTCTTTTTTGAAGTCTTTGACTACTTTTTCAATTGTTTTTGCTTCATTGTAGCATGGAATAAGGATAACAGTTTTCATTATACTATAAATATATCACAACACATTATTATATTTATGTATTGATTATAATTTACAATAATTATTAATTTAAGATATGAACAAAAATTAAACGAAATTCCATGATAAAACATGTGAAAATTTTCCAACATCCAAACTATAAAACTCTATAAGTTGTTCTCAGATTTCAAGATAACATTATGAAGTGAAAATATATTAATGAACACAGAATAATTTTAAAAATAATGGTAACATTTGGAAAATTAATACAACTAAAATTATTTCAACCTTGTAGAAACCATGTCAAAATTTAAGTGAATATCGATGTTTTTTGCTTGTT
>R27__coassemble_1150_pt1 | contig 12997 bp, 1 predicted proteins | sample R27__metabat2_low_PE_024 | metagenome-assembled genome bin R27
ATGAAAAAAAATAAAGAAAAATAGTTAGCTTCTATTAATTACATATTCTATATTATTGAATCCCATAACTTCACTAACTTTGAGGTTATCTTGCGAAAAGGATTTTTCAATACCTTTCATTACTTCGCGATCCCCTTCATCCTTCATATTGATAGTTATCTTATCTCCATAGTCAATCACTAATATTTCAACATGCACTTTTTCATTGTTTGAATCAAAAATGGTGTTTATTATCTTATCTAATGTTTCAATAGATGAGTTATCAGCATTCAAACTCTCTAAATGATTGAACATTTCAGATTTCACATCATCATTTTTGCTTTCTAAAGTGTAATTTCTAGTTTTTTCGATTAATCCCTTTCTAATGAAAAACAGACCAAAATATTCATCGTCATTTCTTTCAATTATTTTTACATAAATGGCAACAGCAACTATCGATAGAATAAAGCCTAACGGGAAAGATACCCAGACACTGTTGATGCCAATGTAGGGATACAATAGGTATGTAAACATTAACGGTCCTAGAAATTCTGAAATGATAGTAATGATTCCAGATTCCACAGTTCTTTCAATTCCTTCATAATAAAACAACAACATAGTTGAAAATGCCATAGGTATGAATGCTAATGAGTATAGCCTAATCGCATTTTCCACCAATCCGTCATTAGGCATTTGATGAAGTTTGAAAAATATCAATAATCCATCAGGATATACTAACAGAAATACAGTAAATACCAGTGAACAGACTAACGTTATTATAAGTGAATTTCGCACAATATGATTCAGGTTATAAAAATCATTTTGCGAATAATAAATAGGAACAATGGAAGATAATGTTTCGGCGAAACCCATGATTAAAATACTTATTAACAACAATGCACTCACACATACATTGAATATATCCAAACCCAGTTCTCCTAAAACACCACTGACAATCAAATTCATGATATAGACCAGCAATACATTAAAAAAACCCATACTTGCGCCTGGAAGACCTATTTTAATTATTTCCATTGTTGAGGTTATCCAATGCCTGAATTTCAATTTGGATAAAACGAATCTGAAAGTTCTTTTTGGGTCAAAATGATATTTTAAAGTGCAAATTGCTCCAACTATATAACCTATCAACATTGCAAGTGATGCTCCTTCAATGCCCATATGAAAGATACCAAGGAACACATAATTTAAAATTATATTAATAATATTTACAAGAATAATTACTGCTGAAGCAAAATTTGGTTGACCATCAACACGAATAAACTGACATAAAACACCCAGTACAGTCGCAATTGGGAAACTAATGAATAAATATACACTATATGCGTTTACATAAGGTAGTGCCCCAGCAGTTGGATGCAATATACCAATTAAGGCATCTTTAAATAAAAAGCATACCAAAAAAATCAAAATTGATAGAACTATTGTTGAAAGCATTGCAGTTGTGAAATAATGATTGCTTCCATCTTCATCAAATTCTGCCTTTCTATTTAAAGCCAAAATTTGACCACCCAATCCAAATAACCATTCAAATATTGTGATTAACAATACCAAAGGTTCTAAGACCTGTAAAGCAGCTTGTGCATTGTGTCCGATGAATGTTGATACAAAACTTGCATCAACTACTGAAGCTATGTTTAAAGCCATTGCTATAAGCAATGACGGCAACAACAATTCTCGGAATTTATGAGTAATAATTTCATTTGACATCTATTCACCTTCATTCAAAATAATCGAATTTATTTAAATAATCAAATAATCGTTTAAGATACATTTTATCAGGTATAGGCCAATTAAATCCTAATGATTGAAGAATATCAACAGTCTGATCAATTTCTACATTCTCCTCAAAATCATCTTCTTCATCAATATCATCAATTGAAAAATCGGCAGTTATAATACCTTGTATGGTATCATTAATGTTATGTTTGTAAATCTGTTTAAATATATCGAAACCGACTTCGGCAATTCCATAACTGAATGTATTTAATACACTGATAATGTCCCTAATGGAAATATAATGATTATTCATACAATGGAATACTCTGGATTTCTCTGGAGTCTTTGACAATGCAAGTATTCCTTTTGCAACATAATCGATTTGACTCATGTCAACCTTTTCATTAGCCATTGTAGGATTCATCGCTCCCAGTTTTTTAATGGTTTTTATGTTATTTAAAAATGCATTTGTATCATAGTTTTTCTGGAACATACCATCTGAGTAACGGCTCATCAAGTTTCCTACCCTAATTATTTTTACTGAAAGTCCTTTAGTCGCCGCTTGTAAAACGGACCTTTCAGCTAAAAATTTACTGCATACATATTTATTTTCCAAATCCTGTCCATAATATAATGTTCTTTCACAATATTCCTGATTTGGATATTCATCTTCATATAAAGAATATGATGAGAGAACACTGATTGTTGATATTTGCACATATTTTATGTTATTTCTTGTTTGGGCGAACTTAATTCCATTGATTACACCATCGACATTTACCCGGAATATATAATCATCAGCAGTATAGTGTTTTACAAGTGCCGCTGAATTTATTATTGTATCAATCGGTTCATTCTCAAGTTTCTTAAAGTCATCAATTTCTGTTATGTCTCCTTCGATTATGATGATACGTGACCCTATCAGGTCAGTGAAATCTTCATCAAAGTAATAATTCATCACATCAATTAACCGTTCTTCACATGAATCAAATTTGCCTTTCCTTAACATACAATAGATTTTTCCTTCCTCATTTTTGATGAATTCATATAGAATATGGATTCCTAAAAATCCTGTGGCTCCTGTCAATAGGACATTGCCCAATTCTAATTTTTCACCACTGAAGAAGCTTTCCAATGTATTTTCTTCAAGAAGTTTATTGATTTCACTGTAATCATAGTTTTTGATGATGTCATCTTCTATATTCAACTCCTCTTCGGAATCGCTTTCTCCAGACAATAATTTCGCTAATGCTCTAGGAGTCTTTTTCTTAAATATATCATCATATCTTACAGTATATCCCTGTTTAAGCAGTTCAATTATTAATTTTGATGCAATAAGTGATGTTCCACCAATTTCAAAGAAATTATCCTCTGCACCAACAGTTTCTAAATTCAATATGGACGAGAATATTGCACAAATTTCCTGTTCAAGTTTTGTTTTTGGTGCCACATAATTCAAATCCATTTTTGGTTCCGGAAGTTTTTTAATATCCGTTTTTCCATTTGGTGTTTGAGGCATTTCATCTAGCTGCATGAACACTGTTGGAATCATATAGTTAGTAAGCCTGTCTTTTAAAAACTCTTTTAAATCGTCACTGTCAATTTCACCTTCAGCAGTGTAATATGCACATAAATGATCAACATTGTTAATCTCTTTAATTACAACAACAGCCTGCCTTATATCTGGATATTGACCAATATTGGTTTCGATTTCACCAATTTCTATTCTTAATCCTCTTAATTTTATTTGGTTGTCTATTCTTCCTTTAATGTCGATTTCACCATTCGGAAGTTCAATAGCATAATCCCCACTCTTGTAATATGGAATGCCATTGATAGTTAAGAATGATTCTTTGGTTTTTTCAGGCATGTTGTAGTATCCTTTTCCAACACTCATACCTCCAATGTATAATTCACCCATTACACCATTAGGAAGCAATTTGCCATCAATGTCACGAACATCAGTGACATAATTGGTTAAAGGAGGTCCTACAGTCAAATCATTTACATCAGTAATCTCTTTGTTGTTTGAAGTGATTGTTGTTTCTGTTGGACCATAACTATTATAAATAACTGCATCACTGTATTTTCTTAAATCTTCATAAACTTTTGCTGAAAATTGCTCACCACCAAGTAAAATACATTTTAAACAAGAAATTACCTTACAGAATTCATCCAATTCAAGATAAGACCCTATTCTTGAAGGAGTAATTTCTAAAACTTCAGGTTTATTCTCATCAATCAATTTGATAAGCTCAAGAACATTTTTGATTTGAATATCATCAGCAAGTATCAATTTCAACCCATTTGAAAGAGATGTCAATATGTCATCAACAGACACATCAAAAGAGATAGTTGTAATACAAAGCAAGCTATCATAAGTGGATTTAGGATTTTGAGCCTGATTACAGATGTTTTCATGACTAATCATCACACCTTTAGGATTACCAGTTGAGCCTGAAGTATAAATCATATATGCCAAATCATCTGGAAGAACCTCAACATTCGGATTAACAGCAATACCTTCTTCAAGAAGTTCATTGACATTAATAGAATTATCAGAAGTTTCATAGCTTATGATGTAATCCGCCTGACTGTTTTCATAAATGTAGTTAATTCTTTCCTGAGGATATTCCGGATCAATAGGAACATATGCACAGCCTGCTTTCAGCACACCTAAAATGGAAGCAATTAAATTACTGTCCCTTTTAAGCATTATAAGAACATTACTTTTAGGATTTACACCTCGCTTGATTAATGCATTTGCAATCTTATTACTTTTCTCATTCAACTCAGCATAAGTTAAAGTAACATCACTTGCAACCAATGCCACATCCTTTGCTTTTTCAACAACCTGTTTTTCAAAGCGCTTATGTAAAATTGGAGTGTCAATTTCTTCAAATTCAGGGATTTCCCCTTCCATCAATTCAATGTCATTTAGTTTTAGCTTATCCATATCGTTTACAAAGAATTGGAATAAAATATATTTAATTGAACGCAGGAAGAGATTGACATACTCTTCAGTATATATTTGGTCATTATATTCCAAATACAGAGTAATAATTTCCCCATCATCATAAATGTCCATGTTTATTTTATAATCAGTTGAAACTGTACCATCAAGGTCAACTGCTTCATAAGATTCACCATTAAGTTCAATATCATTATTTAAGGATTCATGAAATGCATAGAAGAATTCTGGTTTTAATTGATATTCTTCTGAAAGTTTTGTGTATGGATAATCGCTATGAATTAATGCATCTTTCCATGCTTTATCAACTATTTTTATGTAATCTTCAACCAACATGTCACGATTTTCACTATTTACAATAACAGGTAATGTTTTAACCAACATTCCCTGAGTATTTGAATAAATTGGGTTTGCCCTACCGTTGAATATTGTTGTAATTAATGATTTGTCATTGAATGTAAATTTATTAAGGCTTAAAAGTGTAGCTGCCATAAATAAAACGTTTGAACTTATTGAATGATCTTTACAGAAGTGTTTGACAAAATCAGAACCCACTTGATCTGAAATAAGTTTTATTTTTCCAATATCTGGATCGCCATTCATATTTGGAGTTAAAACTGTTGATTCAATATCTTGGCTAAATTGTTTTTTGAAGAATTTCTCAGAAACTTCACTAACAGATGCTTTCTCTTCAATCAAACTATATTCAAATCCATTAATTATTTCAGCTTCGATTTCTTCATTGTTATATGCTTTGGTCAAATCATTGAAGAAAATGCCCAGAGACACTCCATCCGTAATAATATGATGGAAATCAATGAATAATATTGTTTCTGTTGGTGTTTTATATATTTTAAATCTAAATAATTGATTATTGTCTAATGGAATAGGTTTTATGTCTCTTTCCATTATTTCTTCATTACTAATGGAATCTATTTCAACAATTTCTATTTCTTCAATTTCAGCATCATCGCATCTTTTTTGGAATATTTTTCCGCCATCCATATTAATAATTCTAGTTTTGAGATATGGATGTGCATCAACAGTTTTAATAACAGCATCTTTAAGTTTATTAGGATCAACACTGCTTTTAAACCTTATTGCAAAAGGCATTGTGTATTTGATTTTTTCAGTTTGCAAACACTCATAGTAAATTCCCATTTGGTTTGAGGTCAATGGGAAATATTCCATATCTTTTGCAGTTTCAATAATTTCATCCACGTCTATTTCAGATTCGATGTTATTGTCAATTTTATCTGCAAGAGATTTTATTGTTGGATTTGTGAACAATGATGTTACATCAATATTAACATTCATCTCATTGAAAATCATTGAGTTTAATTTCATTAATGTTAAAGAAGAGAAACCCAATTCATATAAATCATCTGTTGTACCGAATTTATCTGTATTGGCAATGGATGCAACAAGTTCAACTAATTTTTCTTCAGTTTCGCCTTCAGCTTCAACATAATCTAGATTTAATTTTGGTTTTGGAAGTCTTTTAATATCTGTTTTACCATTTGGAGATATTGGCATTTCATCAAGCTGCATAAATACAGTTGGAACCATATATTCAGTTAATTTATTTCCCAAATACCTTTTCAATAGATTTATATCTATTTCTTCATCGGCTGTGAAATAAGCGCATAAATGTTCAACATTATTGATTTTCTCAATGACAACAGCAATCTGTTTAATATGTGGGAATTTGGCAATATTGGATTCAATTTCACCGAGTTCTATTCTCAATCCTCTTAATTTAATTTGGTTGTCAATTCTTCCTTTTATTACTAATTCTCCATTTGGAAGTTCAATAGCATAGTCTCCACTTCTATAATATGGAATATCATTAATAAATAGGAATACCTCTTTGGTTTTTTCTTCCATATTGTAGTATCCTCTAGATACACCTTTACCCCCAATGTACAATTCTCCCATTACACCATAAGGCAGCAATTTACCGTCAATATCTCTTACTTCAGTTATGCAATTGTGCAGGGCTTTTCCAACAGTTATATTTTCAGCAGTGTTAAGTTTATGAGCATTACATGTTACTGTTGTTTCAGTTGGACCGTAAATATTGTACACTTCTAAATTAGGGTACTCTAAAAGTCGTGAAATTAGGTCTTGAGGTACCATTTCTCCCCCAACACCAATATACTTGAAGTTAGGTACTTGATTGGCAAATTCCTCATATTCCAAATATTGTTTAAATCTTGATGGTGCGGAAAATGTAAGTGAATCCGGTTTTTCTCTATTAACTAACTCCGCCAATTCCTTAATATTTTTTATTTCACTATCGTTAGCCAACACCATTTCCAAACCGAAGGTTAATGGCATGAAATCAAGTAAAAATGCATCAAAAGATACAGTTGAAAGGGCAAGGGTCTTTTTCATTTTTGAATATGCATTATAAATTACACTATCTTCGCTTTTTGAGAACAGATTTGTAATATTCATATGGCTGGTCATTACTCCCTTAGGATTTCCTGTAGAACCTGAAGTGTAAATCATATAAGCCAAATCATCCGGATTAATTTCAACTTGAGGATTTGAAGTATTTACCTCTTCGAGCAATTCATTAATATCGATTGAATTTTCAATAACTCCATCAGCTATTAAATAATCTGCCTGGCTGTTTTCGAAAATATAATCAATCCTGCCTTTAGGGTAATTTATATCAATAGGTATGAATGCACATCCTGCTTTTAAAACACCCAAAATGGCTGAAATAAGCTTGCTGTCCCGTGGAAGCATTACCAACACATTACTGTTAGCTTTGATTCCTCTGTTTATAAGGGCATTAGCAACACGATTTGCTTTTTGATTAAGTTCACTATATGTAAATGAACCATCACATGCAGCTAATGCAATGTTTTCAGGAGTTTCATCAACCTGTTTTTCAAAGCGTTTATGGATAAATGGAATTTCCACATCGATAAATTCATGTGATTCAACATCATCTTTTAATTTTACATCACAGATTCTGCAACTGTCAATATCATTTTCTAGGAATTGGACTAAAATGTTTTTCATGGATTGTATGAATGTCCTAACATAATCTTCACTGTATAGCTGGTCATTATATTCCATGATAACATTAAATTCATCACCATTATCATAAATAGCCAAATTGATTTTAGATTCAACTGTAACCATATCAAACCCAGCTAACTCCTGCGGAATGTACTCTTTATTGTTTATTATAATCTCATCCGATTCCAGGAATTCATGATAATTATAGAAGAATTCAGGTTTTAATTGATATTTCTCAGCAATTTTAATATATGGATATGCAGTATTTCTTAAGGTTTCTTTCCAAGTTTGGTCAATAGATCTAATGAACTCTCTGACTGACACATGCCTGTTTTCATTATTGATTATAAACGGAACAGTTTTTACCAAAAATCCTTGAGTATTGAAATAACTTGGACTTGATCTTCCATTGAATATTGTTGTTATTAATGTTTTGTCACTAAATGTGAATTTGTTTAGATTTAAAATGGTAGTTGCGATAAACAAAGCATTTTTACTTATGGAATTATTATTACAGAACTCATCAATTAACTCTGAATCAATAGTATCAGAAACATTTTTTATTTTACCCTCATCAGGATTTCCATTAAGGTCTGGAGTTAGAACCGTGGATTCTATTCCCTGAGTTAACTTATCATCGAAAAATGCCTCTGCTGATTGATATATTTCACTATTTTCAGCATTTTTTTCCAGAATACTGTAAACATAACCATCAATAATTTCTTCAGACATATCTCTATTTTCATAGATATCTGCTATATCCCTAAATAAATTGTTTTGCGATACTCCGTCAGTAATTATATGGTGGAAATCTGTGAATAATACAACTTCATCAGGGGTTTCATATATTTTGAATTTGAACAATTGATTATCCTCTATTGAGATTGGGTCAACATCATTTCTAACAATGTCTTCATCGCTAATGCTATCGACTTTAACAATTTCAATATCATCTATTGGTGCATCATCACATCTTTTCTGTTTTAATTCACCATCATGATTTACAATTCTTGTTTTAAGATATGGGTGTGCTTCAATAGTATCAATAATTGCTTGTTTAAGTTTATTTGCATCAACATCACTGCCAAATTTTACTGTTGTAGGCATTGTATACTTAATCACATCCGGATTTTGCTTACATTCATAGTAAATACCCAATTGATTTTCAGTCAATGGATAATACTCCATGCCTTTAGCTGATTCAATAATCTCTTGAAAACCTGCCTCTTTTTCATATGAATTGTCAATTTCTATTGCAAAGTTTTTAACTGTTGGCTCATTGAACAATATGGAAACGTCTAAATTAGCACCCATTTTCTCATAGATTATGGAATTTAATTTCATTAATGTCAATGAAGTAAAACCAATAGCGTATAAGTCATCTGTAACACCAAATTCATCAACATCTACAAGGGATGAAACGATATCATATAATTTTTCTTCTGTTTCAGTTTCAGGCATCACCAAAGCCAATTTAAGTTGAGGTTCAGGCAGTTGTTTTAAGTCAGTCTTGCCGTTTGGTGTTTGCGGCATCTCATCAAGCTGCATGAACACGGTCGGAACCATATAATTAGTAAGCCTGTCTTTTAAAAATTCTTTTAAATCATCAGTGTCAATTTCACCATTAGCGGTGTAATATGCACATAAATGATCTGTATTGTTAATCTCTTTAATTACAACAACAGTCTGCATTATATCTGGATATTGACCAATATTGGTTTCAATTTCACCTATTTCAATCCTTAATCCCCTGAGTTTAATCTGATTGTCTATCCTTCCTTTAATGTCGATTTCACCATTTGGAAGTTCAATAGCATAGTCCCCACTTCTGTAATATGGAATGCCATTGATAGTCAAGAAAACCTCTTCAGTTTTTTCTGGCAGGTTGTAGTATCCTTTACCTACACCAACACCACCAATGTATAATTCACCCATTACACCATTAGGAAGCAATTTACCATCAATGTCACGAACATCAGTAACATAGTTGGTTAAAGGAGGGCCAACGGTCAAATCATGCGCATCAGTGACTTCTTTGTTGTTTGAGGTGATTGTTGTTTCAGTTGGACCATAACTATTATAAATAACCGCATCACAGTATTTTCTTAAATCTTCATAAACTTTAGCTGAAAACTGCTCTCCACCAAGGAAAATACTCTTTAAGCATGATATAACATTGCAGAAGTCTTTTACCTCAAGATAAGAAGCGATTCTTGAAGGAGTAATTTCTAAAACTTCAGGTTTATTCTCATCAATCAATTTGATAAGCTCAGGAACATTTTTGATTTGAACATCATCAGCCAATATCAATTTCAACCCATTTGAAAGAGATGTCAATATGTCATCAACAGACACGTCAAAAGAGATAGTTGTAATACAAAGCAAACTATCATAAGTAGATTTAGGATTTTGAGCCTGATTACAAATGTTTTTATGACAAATCATCACACCTTTAGGATTACCTGTGGATCCTGAAGTATAAATCATATATGCCAAATCATCAGAATCAACATTAACATCAGGATTTTCTGAATTACCTTCTTTAAGGAGTTCTTCGATGTCTAAAGAATTTTCTCCGGATTCATTGGCAATAATATAATCTGCATTACTGTTTTCATAAATATAATTTATTCTTTCCTGAGGATATTCTGGGTCAATCGGAATGAATGCACAGCCTGCTTTAAGGATACCCAAAATTGAAGCAATCAAATTACTGTCCCTTGAAAGCATTACCAAAACATTGCTTTTCGGTTTGACTCCTTTATCTATTAAAGCATTTGCAATAACATTTGCTTTTTCATCCAATTGCTTGTAAGTCAATGTAGCATCGCTTGCAACAAGAGCAGTTTCATCACCTTTGTCAACCACTTGTTTTTCAAAGCGTTTATGTAAAATCGGCATATCAACAGGTGTGAATATAGGTGTCTCTTTACTTTCACCCAATTCTATTTCACCAATGCTTAATTTTTCAATATCTCCACCAATTAATTGATTTATTACATCAATTATGCAATTTAAGAAGGTGTCAATGTAATCATCACTATACAATTGATCATTATATTGGATAAACAATTCAATATTATCTTTGGTTTCATTAACATCCAAAGATATTTTATAGTTAACTTCAAGTGAATTCAAATATTTGACTTTATAAGTTTTACCATTAATCTCAATTTCTTCAGCATCAAGATTATTGTATGCATAGAAAAACTCTGGTTTCAATCCAAATTCTTCAGAAATCTTAGTATAAGAATAATCAGAATGATTAATAGTTTCCATCCAGATATCATTGACTGAATTTAAATAATCTTTAAATGATAATGTCCTATCATCATTGATTGAGACAATTGGGAGTGTTTTAACTAGCAATGCCTGTGTGTTGAGGTAGGATGAGTTTGACCTCCCATTAAAAATAGTTGTAATCAATGTTTTGTCATTGAATGAATACTTATTCAAGTTCAGCATGGTTACTGCCATGAATAAGACATTAGGAGTTATCCTATTTTCACTGCAAAACCTATTAACCAATTCAGGGTCGATATTTTTGGAAATTGATTTTAAAATTCCTTCTTCAAAATTACCATTCAAATTAGGAGTCAATACAGTTGAATCAACTTCTTGAGTTAATTTATCCCGGAAGAATTCTCTAGACAATTCATATTTTTCACTGTTTTCATTTTCACTTTCAATTATACTGTTAATGTAACCGTTGATTGTTTCTTTTTCAATTTCAATTCCTTGATATGCATTGGAAATATTTGTGAACAGCTTATCTAAAGATTCACCATCGGAAATTATGTGGTGGACATCTGAGAATAAAATTGTTTCACTAGGAGTTTTATAGATTTTAAATCTGAATAACTGGTCATTATGCAAATCAAACAGTTTAAGATTTTCTTTTTCAATTTCACTATCAGAAATAGTATCAACATCAACAATTGGAATCTCTTCAATATCCATTGAGTCATCACGTTTCAGCATCACCTTACCTTTTTGTGTAACAATTCTGGTTTTAAGATAAGGATATGCATCAATTGTCTTAATAATAGCATCACGCAATCTATCCGCATCAACGTCACTGTCAAATCTTATGATTGATGGGAGATTATATTGTGCAACATTACCGCTTTGAATGCACTCATAATAGATTCCCATTTGATTTTCTGTCAATGGATAATAAACCATATCCTTAGATAATTCTATTACACTATTCAAATCTAGAATATCATTGTTTTCTATTTCATTTGCAATATTTTTAATTGTAGGATCATTCAATAATGAAATAATATCTAAATTAACACCCATTTCCTCATAAATCCTTGCATTTAATTTCATCAGTGACAATGAAGTAAATCCAACAGCATATAAATCATCAGTAGTGCCGAATTCCTTTGTTTTGCTGATGGATGAAACAATTTCATGCAACATTATTTCAGTTTCAGTTTCTGGGAGCGTAAATGACAATTTAAGTTGTGGTACTGGCAGTTGTTTCAAGTCAGTCTTGCCGTTTGGTGTTTGCGGCATTTCATCAAGCTGCATGAAAACTGTCGGAACCATATAACGAGTAAGACGGCCTTTTAAAAACTCTTTTAAATCATTTCTATCAATCTCTTCATCGGCAGTGTAATAAGCACATAAATGTTCATTATCATTAATCTCTTTAATTACAACAGCAGCCTGCTTTATATCCAGATATTGACCGATATTGGCTTCAATTTCACCAATTTCTATTCTTAATCCTCTTAATTTTATTTGGTTATCTATTCTACCTTTAATATCTATTTCACCATTCGGAAGTTCAATAGCATAGTCCCCGCTTCTGTAATATGGAATGCTATTAATAGTTAAGAATGACTCTTTGGTTTTTTCAGGCATATTGTAGTATCCCTTACCTACACCAGTACCCCCAATGTATAATTCACCCATTACACCATTAGGAAGCAATTTGCCATCAATGTCACGAACATCAGTTATATAATTAGTTAAAGGAAGCCCTACAGTCAAATCGTTTACATCAGTGACATCTTTGTTGTTTGAGGTAATTGTGGTTTCTGTTGGACCGTAACTGTTATAGACAACTGCATCACTGTATTTTCTTAAATCCTCATAAACTTTTGCTGAAAATTTCTCCCCACCAATGAAAAAACACTTTAAACAAGATATAACATTGCAGAAATCTTTTACCTCAAGATAAGAAGCAAGTCTTGAAGGAGTAATATCTAACACTTCAGGTTTATTTACATCAATCAATTTAATAAGCTCAGGAACATTTTT
>R27__coassemble_1203_pt1 | contig 12544 bp, 11 predicted proteins | sample R27__metabat2_low_PE_024 | metagenome-assembled genome bin R27
TTCATTAAAAATAATTAGTTTTGAATATTTCGACCCAAAACATTCAGTTTAAACAGATTAAATATTATTCTTTATTCATACTTCTGATTTTGCGTGCAAAGAGTATTGCTAAAATAATTGCAATGCCCCAAGTAACAGCTTTTCTTATAAGAGATTCATAGGATACATCAAGATTATTTAAATTAACTGAAGATGAACCTGTTATAATTGAATATATTATGAAAAATAGTATAACTAATGAAACTATTAATAATGCAGATCCTTTCTTTTGTCTAATTTCAATGGATAGAATTTTATTAAATTTATCGGGCATAACTGATAATATTTGGAAAATTAAAGTTACTGCAAATAAAATAATTGTTATTGTTGAATTATTAAATCCAACTGCATTAAAATAGCCATAAATTCCAATGGCCAGACTTAGCAATCCGTACCATGTTGGAATATAACCAAAAAGAATCTCTTCACCTTCTATACAACTTTCATCATTAAAAACGTCACTTCTAAAGTATAACGCCAATGATGGAACAATGAAAGCTAAAGAAACAATAATTCCTAAATCCAAATGGTTCAGCAAATAACTGGCAGCAATTATTGTGATTATAACTCCTGGAACACACATGACCATTAGTTTTGAAAGAAATTCATAAGTTGTTCCGAATCTAATATCAGATATGATTTTATACTTTCGCTCTAGTTTTTCATAAGCTAGTTGATAATAAAACCAGGGGCTAAAAAGGATACAATATAATATCCATAATGAAATCCAGCGAAAATCATTTAAGTTAATGCATGTGAATACAGCTAATAATAACAGTGGAACAGTATAAAATAGAATGGAATATACTCTTTCCTTCATAGTTAGACTTTTAATGTCTAAAGGAAATATTATTTTAATCAGTCTTGAGTTGCTCATACAATAATCACGTGTAAATTATTTTTTCCTATTAAATTATTGATGGTAATGATATTTAAATTAAAAGTATTTTTCTAATTTCAATCTGATGGCCGGACATTAACATTAACGACTGCGATATTGGAAATCAAATCTGATTTTCAACCCCGATATATATGCACGGGTTTCAAAATACCAGTTTCGAATAGCTTACCCCAGCCATTAATGTTAACGCTTTAATTATGGAAATTCGCTTGCTATGTTTTGAATATTTCGACCCAAAACATTCAGTTTAAACAAAAATAAAAATTAGAAAATAACTTTAGGATCCTCATCCAAGATAACCAAATCACCAGGACGTGAAGGCCTATACAATGGATTGGGCTCTATAAGCTCACTGAGCAGATTATCTTTTTGATCATATAATCTAATTCGCCTATATTTTCCACTTATTCTACCTCTCCAATTCCAAGTTTCAGTGTTATCTGTTCTAAAATCCATTATTATAGTCATACCATTAGGTAAATCCATAACATCTAATTCATCATCACCAACACGAGTTAACATGATTAATCCTCCTACCTCTTAATTACAAGATCTTTATGTTCAGGATATTTCTTAACAATATCCAAAGCTAACCGAATATCATCTTCCATCATCTCATCAATAGATCTGGGGTAATCTCTAGAGAATCTATGTTCCCATTCATAAATGCCTGATTTGGGAAATATTCTCAATTTTTTAGCATTAAAATCTTCAGCAGTTCTTTTACCTACCGCAGATCTTATTTCTTTTAAAGGAATGAAATTATTAGGGATTACAACATCTCTTAATGAAATTAATATATCTAAATTTTCCAGTAAATAAGGAATATTAACATAATACTCATCACATAAAAATTGATCATACTCTACAAATAAAACACCATCTAATGTATGTTCAAAATTTATACCGGGATATAATTCACTTTTCATAATAATCACACTTTTACTCTTAATCTTACTTTATGAATATTTTTAACATCATCATCAATTATTTCAAGAATATCACATGGAGTGTCCCTATCTAAAATCGTTTCCATCTGCCTTATATATTTTGTTCCATGTTTCTCACTTTTGGCCTTAGGAGCTATATAACATGCTTTAGTTCCAACAGGGGCTTCAATTTCTAATTCCCAATTATAAGATTTGGCTTTACCCACATAATCTATAGTCCCCTCTTTTGATATTGAAACACTTCTAGCTGAAGATAATATTGTTTCACCTTTTTCTGTTTTGAATATTTCGACCCAAAACATTCAGTTTAAACACTACCAAATTTTCCTTAAAATACTTATCTAATTAATTTATATTTCTTCTTTTAAAAAAGTTGTGAGGACATCATTTTACAACCCCCTTTTCGGAAGAGGTTTCCTCAATAACATAGTAATTACCAATAGTACTGACCTTTATTTTACCTAATTTTGAGGAGAAGACTCTTTCGTCTAAAAATCCATCTGGTTTCCTCACCACCTGAGATAAAACCCTTTGAATTTTTTATTTCCCAGCAAAGTTTTCACCAAATCATCACTCTGTTTTCTAATCAAATCAGAATAACTTACCGTTTCATCATCATATGTTATTGTTGAGTGAATTTTTGATAAAATCCCTTCAACAATCAATTTTCTTGCTCCCAATTTTATAGTATTATTTCTTTTGTCCAAATCTTCAACAGTAATCTGTTTTCTGTTAATCAGCCCAATTACAGTCTTGTCAACAATCTGCTGTCTGAATGGTTCTATCAAATCAAATGTCAAACTTGTCCTCCCATACCTATCAAAATGAAGAAAACCACAATATGGATCCAAGCCATTGATAAGAATGCTTTTTGTAATTTCACTTGCAAGAATAGCATAACCGTAATTCAACATTGAATTTAAGAGATCCGTCGGCTTTTTTGTTCTGGAAACAAAACAGATTTCGGAGGGAATGAAATATTTTATTCCTCCCCAATATTCATTTGAAGCCTTTCCTTCCAACCCCATTATCTTCATTCTTGTCTCTTCATTGTTTCCTTTCAGTTTCATGTCATCAAGCTGATTAATGCATTCATCAATTTTTAATCTGTGATTGAAGACCCTCTTTAATTTTTTGTTTTTGTTTAGGGTCGTCAGTGTGGCCTTTTGGTTTTTCATTTTTGATCTTATCAGTTCCTTTGATATTTCAAAACCTATCTTATTTTCACTTAATCGGTACTGTTCTTTTTTTAATTTTACATTTCGCAAATCAGGTGACTCAAGAGTATAGGTCAATTGTCCTTTCGGGTCGATAGCTATCAATTTAATATTATTTAGAGCAATTAAATTTAAAGCATCAAAGGTAACATATCCTTTTCCAACAATGGTAATGTCAGTAATTTCACTTGCCTTAATCGAATCTATGATTTCATCTTTTTCATGTATGGCAATTTGATTGTCTTTCTTATGGATTGACTTTCCGTATCCATCTATCACCAACTTCATTTTAATACACCCTATACAAATCGTTTTTGAATTTGATTTCACGTCCGCAATGCTTCATTTTTGAACAGCAGTTTTGACATATCGGAATTATCAAAAAGCTGTCTTTTTCTTTAATGATTTCATCGATGTTTTTCACCAGTGTTTCACGTTCATTATTATCCAATTCTCCCCAATATAATGAACTTTGAATCTTTCTAAGTCCATAATGCTGAAGCATCTTTTCAATATTTTCATGATTGGTTTTGAATTTACAATCAAAAATGGCTATCATATACATGAATTAACTTATATTAATTCAACTTTAATATTATTGTTTTTGGAAATTGTTAACTTCATATTTTACGTTTAAATGAAAACAATTTTAAAAGGCCACAACAATTAAACAAAGACAATACAATTCGAATAAATTTAAATAAGATGAATACAATTGAAATTAGTAATTATTAATGAAATACATTAAACAAAAGTAGAAATTAGATGAAAAACCATATTTTTGAGATAAACTAAGATAGCTCCTAAAGAATTATTCGATGAATGGGTTGAGTTGGTTACAATTTGTAACCAACTGAAATTACCATTCCGTAAAATTGAAAATCCTGAAGGTTTTTATGAAAGTAAAAACGTTGCTATTGATGGGAGAACTATTGCAGGCAATGCTCGAAGGGAATTTGAATCAAGGACAGGAAAGAAAGTAGTCAGCAGCAAAAATTCTAAATATCCAAAATTGTTGGATGAAAAATTTTTGTTTAAATAATAATTATATAATTTCCAGGTTACAATACCATTAGAAAATTTTTGCCAATATCTATGTTTTTTTAAAATACTAATCTTTATAAATAACTGGTATGTTAGAAAGTACTAGTCTTTATAAATAACTGGTATGTTAGAAAGTACTAGTCTAACTAAACATACCTAAGTTATAGAGAATAACAACTAATTATCAGTTAAATTTAATATAATTAAATTATTTTAAGTGTTATTAGAATATTTAAAAATTTAAATATTATATGGTGCGTTAATGTTTTGAATAGCTCAGCCTCAAAGAATCAAACTAATTATTAAACTGAAATGTTTTAAAAAAATAAACGATAGGGATTTTAAACCCTATTTCTGACAACATTATTTATTTGCTGAAACTGAAGTCATATTGCTTGTTTTTGCCTTTGAAATTGTCACACCTGCCCAGGCGTCAATCTTTTCAGTAGGTGTTTTAAGAACAGGGTCGCTCCAGCTTATGATATAGATATTCTTGCCCGTATTGTTTGCAATCAACTTGTCTATATCTCTGGTATTGAACGTATTGAAGTCATAGAATTTATGGAGCTGAGTCATATTCTCACCGAATACATGGTCGACATTCATGCAATATGCATCTGTCTGATTAGTATAACTCAAGAAGTACATTATCATATTCTGGTTATTAATTATAAGCATGGAATTCGGGTCGTTTGTAATGTTTTCAAGAATCTCATTTTGATGGACACCACTATTATAGAAATAATCATTGGTTGAAAATGTTGTTGTGATTCCGATTAAAAGAAGCAATGCTATAAGTGCTGCTGAAATCATAACCCTCTTTTTGCTTTTAATCTTGCTTATGATAATTGAAATTGTAAGCCATATTACGGCTGCTGCCGGAAGCAGGTATCTCGGCATCAGTATAGGCTTGAACACGATTGAAAAAATAACTGCCAAAAAGATTGTTCCTATATACACTCCAGCCCCGCTTAAAATGAGGAAGCGTTCCTTTTCATCAACACCTTCGGATTCCTTTTTGTATATGTATAGAAGCACTATCAAAACTGCAATAGCAATAAGTCCAATTATTGCACTATGTGCATATGCAAGGTAACCCAATGATTTGATGAACATGTCCAGGTTGACCTGGCGAATCCAGTAAGCTGCGTGAACCTGTGTCATTTGCCTTATGAGTGGAGGTATCCATGGAAGGTAGAGTATTGCCGCTCCGGCAACTGACATCACCCACATTTTGAGTTTATCCCTTTCAAATTTGATTATATAAGCAAGCAGTAAAATATATATACATATAACACTTAATGCCGCAAAGTAATGTGTATATGCGCACAGCACTGAAAATATGGTGAATATAATCCATGATTTAATATCATTGCTTTTGATAATTTCTGTAAATGATATGAATGCAACAATTATGAAAAGAATTGCCCAGGCATACATCCTTGCAATGAGAAAGTGTGCGAAAAATTCGTTCATTACCGCCAGTGAAAATGTAAAGAGTCCTGCAGTCAAAAGGCCATAGTCCTTTCTGATTTTGGTTGCTGAAATGACTAAAATCAAAATGTATGGTATTGTTGAAAGGATTCTTAATGCATGGAGGGAATCCATTCCAATTGCCGCAGCGATATCTACTGCAATCTTTCCCAAAATGTAGTACAGTGGCGGATGGACATCCCAACTGGTAATGTTTATGACATCACCTATCGGAAGGGTGAGGACACTTATTGTAAAGTATTCATCAACGTGCATAATGTAATGATTAAGGGGTGTCAGAAACATGTAGCCCAACATTATTACACTCAATGCGAAAAAAATCATCCCGAAAATATCTCTCTTGCTGGTGATTATCATATAGTTATTTTTGGGATTAAATGATATTAATAGTTATTATTTTTCAAACAAATTTAAAAACTAGTTTTTAAAGTAATTTGGATTTATTATAAGTCACAATTGTTTAAGTTTCAAAAAAAGTCTAAAAAATATTACTAATTGATGATTCCAAAACATGAAAATTTAAGAAAAAATTTTATCATTGTTTAAATTAAAAATAATAATATGAATGAAAAATATATGTCAACCAACAGGCTGGAAGCATTTTATGATGCCATTATCGCAATTATTGTAACAATCCTTGTTTTGGAATTACCTCAACCGGCTACAGCATCTATTCCATCTATTTTAGCTCTTAAAACTTCTTATTTTGCTTATCTTATAAGTTTTTTAGTCTGCACCAATCTTTGGCAGTACCATCATTTAATCTATAATCATGTAGAACGCATTAATGCAAAGATAATCTGGCAGAATATATTTCTGCTGTTGATTGTTTCACTGATTCCCTATTTAACAACATTCGTTGCAAATAATCCGTTTTCTTTACTGGCTGAAGTATTATATGGTTTGGATTTCATAATTGTCAACATCATTCTGTTTTGGATGGCAAAATCACTGCTTGATGTTAATTCTGATCAAAAACACTTATCAAAGGCACTGGATGTGAAAAATGCACTAATAATTCCATTCATCCTTTTTGTATTTGGTTTGGCAGTTGCATTTTTAGGTTATCCTTTTGCAATCAGCATATGTTGTTTGATAAGCGTAATACGATCAATTGTCTATTCAATCAAAAATTAGTTTTGAATTAATATTTGTTGCGAATTTTAGTTCTATAACTAATTTTTAAAATTTGGGATGGTCTGAAATTTTGAGTGCTAAATAATTTCCTTTAAAAACTGTTAATTTAGCATATTTTTTGAATCATTCAGTTCATTTTTACTATAAAGCTTTTACTTTCATTAGATGTCTTTTAAAAGAATAATATATTATATATTCTATGTTTGAAATAACTATAAATTATATAATTTAAGAAGGAGTAAAGTTTTATGAAAAAAGTCATTTTGATTTGTTGCATAATACTTGCGATTCTAACTTTAGGAGCAGTCAGCGCAAGTGATACGAATGCAACTTCGGATTCTCTAATGGTTGATGAGGATTATTCTATAATAGAAAAAAGTCCTGATGAATCGTTGACAATTAGTAAGGACTCGGACATATTATCCGATGGAAATTCATCAGGAACTTTCAGTGATTTGAACGAGATAATAGTAAACAGTGCAAAAAATAGTGAAATCAAACTTGATAAGGATTATGTCTACAGCAATACAACAGATTATAGCTTTGTCAATGGAATTGAAATAAACAAAAGATTGACCATTAACGGACAAGGACACAAGATTGATGGTATGAATATGTCAAGGACATTTGCTGTATCCGCAAATGGAGTTTCACTTAAAAACATCAGTTTTGCAAATTCATTCTCCAATACCTATGCAGGCGCTATAGACTGGTGGGGTGACCGGGGAGAAATTCGCGATTGTATATTTGAAAACTGCTTTTCCAATGATAATGGCGGCGTCATATCATTAGGAGGAGAGGCATCAAAAATATCGAATTGTACTTTTGTCAATTGTCATTCCAACAATTATGCAGGAGTTTTAGAAATTGGTTGTTCTGATTTTAATATTTCAGACTGTAATTTCATTGATTGTTATGGCGAACATGCGGGAGGTGCAATGGTACTTCATAGCAATGGTACACTTTCCAATTGCAGATTCCTAAACTGTTTTTCTGCTGAAGGAGGCAGCGCTATTTATACCTATGATGAAATCATCATTGCGATAAATGACTGTGAATTCAGGGACTGCCATTCAAACGGGCTTGCAGGTGCAACAATTTGGGGAGGCCCATATAATGGTTCAATTCGCAATAGCAGATTCATTAATTGCTCTACTACAGGAGGAGGCGGTGCAATGTGGTGTTCCAATTATAACATATTATACTGCAGTTTCATAAACTGTTCTGCTGATGGTGGGGGTGCAGTTATCTGTGATAAGAATACTAATCTGTTTAAATGTGATTTTATAGATTGCCATGCCAATGGTGCAGGTGCATTAGATATGGGAACTGACTGTTCTGCATCTGACTGCAGCTTTTCAAACTGTACTGTCAATGATAGGAGCGGTGCAATCATGATTGGAGGCGAAAATTGTGAAGTTTTAACCTGTAATTTTACAGATTGTTCTGCTTATTTTGGAGGATCTATTGCCTTTGCCATTGGAGTGAATGCAACTAAACCAAATAGGATTTCAAACTGCAGATTTGTAAATTCAAAAGCAAATGAAGGTGGAGTAATTTCTATTGAAGGGAATGCAAATCCGATTATCTCAAATTCAACTTTTATCGATTGTCATGCCAATAATTACGCCGGCGCAATATACATTAATTCAGTGAACGCAAACATTGAAGGCTGTGATTTCATAAGATGCACTGCGGATAACAATGGGGGCGCAATAGTCATTTCACAAAAGGATGCTACAGTCAATGGATGTAACTTTGAAAAATGTGTATCTGATTACGGTGGAGCAATATTCGCCGATAATGACAATGCAATTATAAGAAATTCAAAATTCGATGCCAATTATGCCTATGAAAATGGAGGAGCAATATTCTCCATATGTGGAGGACTGGTTAAAAACTCTACATTCAAGGCAAACAATGCATATAAAGGAAATTCTATCTGGACAAATGACTCAGACTTTAAAATCAAATCCAACAGATTCATGCTGGCAACTAATGAAAACAGGGAAAACATCATTTACAGCATTCCATTGAAAGATATAAGAAATGAAAATGAAGTTTACAATGGGGACCGATTAGTTACAGTTCCAAACATTGATATAACCTATACTGACATTGTATTTGGTGAAAATGAAACAGTTAAAGTTGCTCTTCCTGCAGATGCTACCGGCAAAATTACATTGACATTGAAAAATGAAGGTAAGATAATCAAAACAGACACATATGATTTGAATCAGGGAAAAACTGGAGAAACATACTTTAATTTAGGACTTGGAATATATGACATCATCATTGACTATGCAGGTGATTCCAATTACTATGATAATTCAAAAAATGTCTCATTTGCTGTCAGACCCAATGTAAACATCACACAAAATGTCGTTATTGGCGGAAAAGTTGAAATAACTATTGATTTGGTGGGAGCAACCGGTAAGATATTCCTGAATATTGATGGCAAACCGGTAGATGTGAGAGATATCACTGACGATAAAGTTACTTTCACTATCAATACTGAAAAATTTGCCGCAAGAAATCATACAGTAACATTTACCTACAGCGGAGATAGCTTTGATATAAATGTCTTCAATAATGTGGACAATCATACTCCATATGAATACGACCTCTACATTCAACCGATGAACATTACTGTCAAGGATAAAGTTGATCCAAAGGATGTTGCTGTTGTTGCAATTGAATTGCCGGAAGATGCAGTAGGTACAGTTGAAGTATTTGTCAACGACGTATATTACGGTGTTGTAGACATTGTCAAAGGTATCAGCAGTTTGGATTTATCCAGCTTTAAAAACGGTAAATACGTCATCACATGGGAATATTCAGGAGACGACAAATATGATAATTTCACACACAAATCGACTTTAACAATCAACAGAAAGATTGTCGGCAGTAATCTAGTAGTGATATACTCTTCAAACACCAAATATTCCGTTAAGGTTTATAATGAAGGCAAGCTTGCAGCAGGCGTTAAGGTCACATTCATCATAGGTGGAAAAACCTATGCTAATGTTAAAACAGCTAAAAACGGTATTGCAAGCGTTGTAATTAAAAAGAATCCTGGTTCTTATAAAATCACTTCCAAGGCTTTAGGAATAAGCATTACAAAGAAATTGACAGTAGCTCACATAGTAATTCTTAAGGCAGTCAAAGTCAAAAAGTCTGCCAAAAGTCTGGTTCTCACAGCCACCCTTAAAAAAGTGAACAAAAAATATGTTGTCGGCAAATGGGTAACTTTCAAGTTCAACGGCAAAATATTGAAAGCAAAAACCAATAAAAAAGGCATTGCTAAAGTCACCGTTAAAAAAACAGTATTGAATAAACTTAAAGTTGGTAAAAAAGTAATTTACCAGGCTAGTTATGGCCAAGATACTGTTAAAAAATCTGCAAAAGTTAAAAGGTAGATGATTACTCATCTACATCTTATTTTTTTAATATTGGCATTGCATTTGTGATGGTCTTTACAGTCTGATTTCAGAAATGAACTTAAAATATTATATGAAATTATATATTAACATTATAATTGGCGATATTTTGAATATTAGATTAAGAAAGATATCTCATACGTAAATATCCTTCTCATTCACCATTGACAACTTTGACTTGTTTGTAAGTTGCATACATAGAATAAATCCAAACAATGAATACAACCATGCCAAAGATTGGACTTACAAAATACATTAATATATAACATATTACAGCAACAACTGCTAATATAATTCCTTTTTGCATATCTTCAGCGTATATTAATCCTAATCCAGACCATATGAATGAAAGAACCAATGCAATTACCATGTTTTTATTTGCCATATCCAACCTCCTATATTAATTAATTTTTAATCTATTTTACCATTTATATATAAATTTTGAATATTTGATTAAGAAAGATACCTTTCATACACTTTTTTTATCAATAATAAGTATTATTAAAAAATCTAATCTATAAAAATTATAAAAATGTTATTTCCAAAAAAAAGAAAATAATAGCTTAAATATTAAGCTATCACAGGACCAATAAGGGCTTCATTATCTGATTGTATTGAAATTACTTTAGTTCCTTTACCGTATGTGTATGTATAGCCTACATTATCTTTATACATAAAACCTTGTATTCCAGAAACATCTTTAGAGGTACCGTTCATATAATTAATTAAATCATTATCCAAATTGGTACCATTGTAATCATAAATCAAAATGTTAAGGTAATGAGTATTATTTACGTATCCTCTTGAATATTCCTTGGATTTGAATGAACCATAATCCCTAACAGTTCCATTTTTACTCATTTCTTTATTTTCTTCAAATACTCCAGGAATTGTAAAATTTTCTCCATCAAGAGTTACATTTTTATCTTTTGGAGCGCCGAATAAAGATCCTAAATCAAATGCAGACACAGTTCCAATAGCAGCGACAGCTACAATAGCAACAGTCAGTGCAAACAATAATTTTTTGTTCATATTTTAACCTCCCAATAGTATATTAATTCAATTTCTTTCTTATATCACTTGAATTTAAAACTAGCGAATAAATATAAAATTGAATAATATATTTAAATATTTAATAAAATTCTTTTAAATATTTTTCTAAAAATGTAATAAATATCGATATTCACTTAAATTTTGACATGGTTTGTACAAGGTTATTTTTTTTGTTTTAATTTTAGTGTTGTTATGTATGATTAAATAATAATAGCATTTATAAATAATATATAATAATTTAAGTTATTAATTACACAATTAATACATAATCGAGGTATAAAAAATGCAAGAGAAAAAAAGAGAACTATAAAGTATGAATCTAGTGGGAGTTCCTACTGACTATTCTGATAAAAATAACTGGGCACATCTGCCAGAAAATACGGACAATGCTGTAGATACCTTTTTCATTTATCCGACACTGTATGTCAACCCAGAACCTGATGCTCCGACAATTGTTCCTGTCGATGATTCTATGCTTAGTGAATGCGTGAGCGAATTTTATCTAGAGATACCTGTGCTTTTCGAGGATATCACAAACCTTTATGAGCCATTTTACCGTCAAAGTAATCTTTGTGCCTTTACAGGAATGACACTTGAGGAAATCATGGAATTTCAGTCTCATGAACAGAGGACAGATATTTATGCTGCATTGGACTACTTTTTTGAGCATTATAATCAGGGCCGTCCTTTCATTCTTGCAGGACACTCCCAAGGCTCCCTCATGCTGAAGATGGCACTGTCTGACTATTTCAGGGAGCATACTGAATATCTGGAGCGCATGGTGGCAGCTTACATAATTGGATTTCCCGTCACACCCGACGATTTGAAAGCAAATCCTGCTTTGAAGTTTGCCGAAGGTGCAGACGACACTGGAGTAATCGTATCCTGGAATACTGAGGGGCCAGAGAATAAAAATGAGAAAAATGCTGTTGTTCTTGAAAATGGTATTTCCATCAATCCTCTGAACTGGAAAAGAGATGATACATATGCGCCGGCGTCTGAAAACATAGGTGACCGTATTCCTATTATGGAACCTGGAAGTTTTGAAGCATTAGAATTTAAGTTTCATAAGCCAGGTCTTGCGGATGCACAGCTTGACCTTGAAAGGGGTGTAGTGGTCTGTACAACTCTAGCAGACCAGTATGTGAAACCCGAAGAACATGGAGCAGAAAATATTTTCGGACCTGCAAGTCTTCACGAATCTGACTATGCCGCTTATTGGGACAATATTCGGGAAAATGTTATGACCCGGATCGATGCATTTTTGAG
>R27__coassemble_1206_pt1 | contig 12522 bp, 10 predicted proteins | sample R27__metabat2_low_PE_024 | metagenome-assembled genome bin R27
TACGATAGTATACTTGTCCCCAGTCAACACAATTGGAACCTTTACTGGATTTAGCATCTGTTATTGTTTTCTTGTCTGTCTTTTGTGAATCGAAATACTTGAGATATAATTTATAGTCTTTTACTTAATGTTTTTACCATTTTTGTAAAATTATTCTTGGGCTGTTATGCTCTTGTGAGTATAAGGATTACCAAGCTATCCCTCGTTGACTTACGAGTTCATTTTAAATTTTTATTCTTTTTTTATGAGGTTGTTTTGTTTTATTGATTCGTTTAATATGTTTTTTGCTGCGTTGGTGTCTCTGTGGTGTTTTGTTTTGCATATGGGGCATGTCCATTGTCGGGTTTTTAGTGTTATGTTTTTATTTTTGTATCCACAGGTGTTGCAGGTTTTTGTGGATGGGTAGAATCTGTTGACTTGTATGAATGTTTTTCCGTACCATTCTGCTTTGTATTTGATCATGTTTAGTAGTTTGTATAGACTTATTTTTTGTAGTTTTGGTGCCCATTTTTTATTTTTAAACATTCCTTTTATGTTTAGATTCTCCATTGCAATTATGTCGTATTGTGTTATGAGATATTTGCTTAGTTGGTGGTATGCGTTTTGTATTTTGTTGTTTTTTCTGTTTGTCCATTTGTAGTATTTTTTTAAGGTTTTTTGGTAGTTTTTGCTCATGTATTTTTGTCTGGATAATTTTTTCTGGTATTTTTGAATCATTTTATCTTCTCTTTTTAGGTCAAGATTGGTTATCTCTTGGCCGTTGGAGAGTGTTGCTAAATTTTTTAATCCTAAATCAATACCAATGCTTTTTCCAGTTTTTTCCAGCTCTTCAACTGTGGTTGTTATGTTAACTATTGCGTAATATTTGCCGTTTTCCCTTTTAATTGTCACATTATTGATTTTACTGGTTTTCAATAATTTCTTGTATTCAGTGCTGGTTCGATAATGCACGTATCCTAGTTTAGCCAAACGTATGCACCTATTTGTTATCCTAATGTTATTTCCATTTTTTTGAATTCTAAAAGATTGCTTAGGATTCTTTTTAGACTTAAACCTAGGATAACCCGCACCTTCCTTGAAGAATTTTGTAAACGCTTTGTTTAAATCACGAAAAACCTGCTGTTGACTGGTTGACTCACCCCCATATAAAAAAGCGTTTTCTTGCTTTAACATCTTCAGCATAGCATTAAAATTACGAATATTCGGACATAATGGATAACCATGAAAATTAAACAACAAATATAAATTAAAATACATGCCAAGAAGATTATTCCAAATAAAGCGAGCATTACCCATATTCTGCTCCAAAACCTCAACCATAGAGCCATTAGGTAAAATCTCCAACTTTAAACCTTTATTAATCTCCTTAACCATAAAACCTACCCTCAATTTAACACTATTTTCCATTTTTTTCTTTATAATCACATATAAATCAAAAAAGGAACCAAAAACATAGTAATATTTATAACACAAAAACATATTTAAAAACAAGCCGAGAGCATTTGACGAGTAATAATCATAAACATAAAAAAATGGAAAAAACTTTTAGTAATATACTATAATATTTGGCAGTCACTGAAATTCTTGAAAAATCAGATTTTATCTAACGAATAATTTTCACAAAAACACCTATAAAACATATTATTCCTATAACATTATATGCAAATAAATAGAAATATGTCCTTATGACAGGTAAAGAGATTTCAGAATACATAACATTTCCAAAAACTTTTGAAAAATACCGATGGTACAAGCCAATACTGGTTTTCATAATAGGTGCAATAATATATTTAATACTCAACCTAATATTAATTGCCGTTTTCTCTGCAATATACGGAGAAAACATTATGGCCCAACTCCTACGTGGAGGATATGAAGTCATGAACTCCGAGATAGGCGAAATCTATTCTCATTTGGCAATAGCCATCATGATTCCATCTTTGTACCTTGCAACTAAAATTGTTAAGGACAGACCGTTTTCCTCATACTCCTCTTCACGTGGAGGATGGAACACCCAACTCTACCTTAAGGCATTTATAATACCGTTTATTTTATTCCTTGTCGTTGGAATTATTGAACATGCAATACTGGGTAATGTGGGAAATTATCATTTTACAATACTGTTTTTTATAATCCTCCTAATTGTAGTGCCGATACAATGTATTGCTGAAGAATACGTATACCGTGGACTTCTTATGCAAACATTAGGATCATGGTTTAACATACCATTATTGGCAGTGATTCTCCAAGCCATAATCTTTGGATTCACCCACGGATACAATGGTATAGGAAACATTGGGATAATAATTTCAGGTTTAGTAATGGGATTTTTAGCATGGAAAGCCAATGGTCTGGAAGTCAGTTCCGCATTCCATACTGCAAATAACTTATCCTTCAGCTTACTGGTCATGTTCGGAATTCAATCCACAACCTCAACAATAGTAATGTCTGATTTAATAATTTCAACCATGAGTACTCTAATTTTCGGTATCTTACTTTATTACATCGGAAAGAGAAGCAACTGGTTTGGCGAGATTCCGGAAACCCCTCGGGAGGATGATTCTTAAATTGAGATACATCATCCATCTTTTAATCGATGGCTTTGAATATAATTGTCGCAAGGATATTTTACTAGTTGTCTGATAAGTCGGATTTATTGCTCACTCCTTCTCTCCTCAGAACGGCAAGTGTCAGTTTCCAAAAAAACTACTCAAGCATATTGTTTACCCAAAGCAAATTTATTCTATATGAAATGGGTTCGAAAAATAAGTTTTGAATTGGTGATGGTAGGTGTTATGTTAATCAACTTACAATAGAATTAATTATATGATGATAATAACATATGTACAATTAATTAGAAGGATTGGAGGTTATGAAAATAATCTCTTGGAATGTTAATGGAATAAAATCAACATATGGAAATAGAGATTATCTGAAAACCCTAGTAAAAAAAGAAATAGGGAAAAATATAATCCCTATTTTTTAACGGTTATTTTTTTTGCTTACAGCATCTTTACCATAAGAAACCTTATAGGAGTATTTTTTACCAACTTTAAGTTTTTTAAGCACATTCTTTTTGATTTTGAAAATTGCAACACCTTTCTTGCTGGTTTTTACCTTATAGGTTTTGCCTTTGAATTTCAAGGTTACGTATTTGCCTTTAATGTATTTCTTGTTGACCTTTTTCAAGGTCATTTTGATTTTAAGGACTTTTGCAGATTTTTTAGCCTTAAGGTTTTTAGCAACAACAATGCTGTTCACTTTAACTTGTTTTTAACAGTTACATCTTTATATGTTGCAGTGATTGCGTATTTACTTGATTTTGGTTTAACAGTAGGTATTTTATAAGTTGCATAACCTTTGCTGTCGGTTTTAACCTTTTTGGTGACACCATTGAATTTGAAGGTTACGTATTCACCGACTACAGCCCTGCCGTCGATAGTTACACGAACCTTATAAGCGGTGCCAGCTGAGTAAAGCATGACAACATCCTTATTGCCTGTGATAACCGGTTTTGATGGAACTACTGGTGTTGGTGGAATTACATGTTTAGCGACAGTGTAGACTTTCAATATTGCTGTTACATTATCTTTAGCAAGATCTTCCCAATTGACACCATCCACACTTCCAAATGAAACATTTTCCTTATGATGATGTCTTGAATTATATTCGAAAGGTAGAGAACTATTTTTGAATACAACTTTAAAAGTATCATTTGCTGAAATTGGAATGTATTGTGTTAATTTGATGGTATGATAACCTGCAAATGGGCTTACGCCATTTTGTGTGTGTTTTAACACTCCATTAACATAAATATCAAATTCATAATCAACTCCCTCACTATCAAAGTAAGTACCCACGGCTGCAATTAAATCATCTTCAAAAGCAGTGTAGGTATTTGAGAAGTACTTGTATTGATCTACAAAGTTATTTAACTGTCCTGCATCTGTTTGATAATTCTTATTGTATGGAACAGTGTTGTTAAATAAGTAAGCCGCATAGTATGGATACTGCTGAGGGTTTTGAGTATTGAATGAGGTATCATAATATGACAGGTAGAAATAGCCTTCATCTCCCCAGTCTGTACCCCAGCTGTTTTTAATAATACATGCACCATCACCAGAAGGTGGATTTAGGAAATTACTTGCAGGATAATTATCATCCCAACCAACAAGAGTTACCGCATGATTTATACCGTTCCATTGTAATAACGTGCAGCAGATGTTTCGTTATAATATTTTGAATTCTCACCTGATAAATTGCCACTAGAAATGCTCCGTAGTCCATTAATGCTTTTTTAAAGATATAATTGTCTGTTGCATTTTGACGAGCCGGGAAGAACACTACGTCCTGAACATGTATGCTTTCATTTCCAATGTTGATATGAGTGGATACTTTTCCAAGCTCATCATATCTATCCAGATCGGTTGGATATGGACTGTACCAGTTTACAAGATATCCGACACCTGTGGATTGTTGTGCACCTTCTAAAATTCCATTAACTCCATAAATTGAATATTGAAGCATTGTATTTTGAATATTATCCTGTGAAAAATTATATAATTTTCCGGTTGCTTTAAGCAATGCTGATTCTAAATCACCGGATGTTGCAAATGTCCAGCAGGCACCCATATAACCCTGGTCTCTGACAGGACCCACTAATCCATAATCCTTTAAATTGAATTTATCCGGTAAGGTGTCAAATTTATAAGGAGTGTTATTAATCAGTGTTAATTCTATTCCGTCGTTTACCACAATTGTTGCATAAAATGTGTTGTTAACAGAAACCAAATCATTATTGAATTTATTGTCTTCGGCAATGTCTTGTGTTGAGAATACTGAGTATAGGGCATTTCCGTTATCCTTAAAGGTGTTGTTTTGTAATGTGAGTTTGGAATCATAGGTTAATACCGCATCCCCTTTGTTTGATCCGTGATTGTCAATGAAAGTTGAACCCTTGATTAATATGTTTCCTTTATCAAAGTACAATACTCCCCCAATTTCCAAATCTTCTTTAACAACATTATTTCTCTTGAATGTGGAATTTTCAATGGATACATCAGCATATGATGTCCATAATACTCCACCATCATACATTGCAATATTATCTTCGAAAGTTGAGTTAATGATATTTAACTCAGCTCTAAGCTGCATTATGGCACCTCCAAATGCCGCAAAACAACCATGGAATTTTGAGTTGGCGATTGTCACATAACCCTGATTAATATCAGCAAAAATCACCCCACCATCCTTACCTGAAGTGATATTTGTAAATTCACAATCCTCAACAGTTAAATTAACCGCATATTTAACGCCAATTGCACCAGCACTATTCAAAACAGTAAGATTCCTGAATTTAGTGTTACGTACAGTCACCCTACCATTTTCCCCATAAATTGTATTGGCATAGCTTGAACGTGAATTTGCAATAGTAGAACTGTCAACAATCAATGCTCCGCCAGAAAAATAAATATGTGACCATTTTGACTCGATTCCACCTTCAAAAGTGGAATTTACAACAATCACATTACACTTTTCGTTGAAAAAAATGTCTGAACTGTCAGTACCAGTATTTGAAATAAATTTTGAATTGTTTACAACCAAATTAGTAGCATTTAGTTCAATTCCACCAGAAGCATATTTGGAGGATGAGTTTTGAATGGTGACATTGTCCAGATAATACTCTGCATTTGGCTGAACGAAAGATACTGCACCATTTAATGCATTTTTGATTATCAAATGTTATCTTAAATCTAGCTATAAAAACAATATGCAATATATAATGTTCAATTAGGTGGGATATTATTTTTAATTTAAGAATTTTGTGACAATTGCTTTTTTGTGAGATTTATAATTATTTTTCGGATAAAATTATCTTAAATTTCAGTTATTCTGTTAAAAATGATTTAAAATCAGATTAAAAATATATTCGTATGTTATAGAACAAAATGTCTTATTTGCGATTAAATCGATATTTTTATATATGTATGGGAATAAACTTTTTTTTAACCTGTTGTTTAAAAAATATTCAATATTAGATAACATGGAAAAATAATATTCATATTTTTTTTTATTTATGGGTTAAATTTTGATTAATTGGGGGTAATCTATGAAATTCACGGCAATAGGAGTTTTATTCCTTTTTTTGATAGTTTCAATAGGTGCGGTCTCAGCAACAGAAGAAATTAACAATGAAACAATAAGTACAGATAATCCAATAGAAATGGGGGATGCTGCTCTTAATGATGAGCCAGCAGTCTTGCAAAGTACAGAATATAACAAATATGGTGAAAGTGAAACTAACAATACGTTTACAGATTTAGCTAAGGATATTTCTACATCTGGTGAAGTATTGGAAATAGAAAAGGACTATAAATTCAATAATGCTGATATTAGAAAGCCAATTGGTATTGTTAAAGATAATTTTGTAATAAATGGAAATAACCACATACTTGATGGAAATGGTCAGGTGTCAATGTTCGTCGTTTTAGGAAAAAATATCACAATAAACAATCTTAAGTTTGTTAATGGTTATTCTGATGGGTATGGTGGTGCAATAATTGCTCAAAAAGGGTCATTAACTTTAAATAATGTTACATTTATTAACAATGGTGCAAAACTCTTTGGAGGAGCAATGACTATTGTGGGAAATGCCATTGTTAATATTTCTAATTGTAACTTTATTGATGGTTATTCAGATAGGGGCAGTGCACTTTATTTGGAAACCGGTACTTTAAATGTTGAATACAGTAATTTTACATCAAAATATTTCAGTCATTGGGGCTCAATTTCTACTAACGAGATGGATGTCACTGTATTATCTATTGATAATTGTATTTTCGATAATGTTTTTTCAAAATATTCTCCGGCAGTATTTGCTCAGGTATGCTATGTGACCATCAATAATACTAAATTTTATAATTTAAAAGCAAATGAATCTGTTGGTGCTGTAGGAATTCGGGCACCTAAACAGGTAATTATTGAAAATTGTTTATTTGCAAATACTACTTCAACTAAAAATGCGGGGGCAGTATTTGTCGATGTCGAAGGAGAGGGTACCGAACCAATTACAGAACCAATTGAAATAACTATTCGAAATTCAACTTTCAATAATATTTCTTCCGGTTTTGGCGGGGCTTTTGTTCAGCTAACCGGTAATTTAACCCTTAAAGATTCAAGCTTCACCAACTGTTTTGCAGTTTATGCCGGAGGGGCAGCATATCTTTCAGATGTAATTGCAGAAATAACCAATTGTAAATTCAATTCAAATAAAGTGGTGTCACAGCCTGATTATCAAACATCCGGAGGCGCACTATATTTTGATTACGGCCTTTTAAATCTTACGGATTCAGAATTCAATAATAATAGCGCTTCAATGGCCAGCGCAATATTAATTTATGATGCCGAATATCATCTGGACAATGTAACATTTAACAATAATAATCCTGTTTATACTTATTTTGATGATTTTGATTCAACAATAGGTCGAATATATGGGAACGATATAATTTCTAAAGATGACTTGAACAACACCTATTATCTCAGTGTGATTTCCGGTGAGGGAATGAAATTAAATTTAACCACAAACAACATTGACCTTAGTATTCTTCCTACCAGATTTGATTTGAGGGAAATCGGATGGCTTACACCAGTTAGGGATCAAGGAAGTATGGGTTCTTGTTGGGCATTTGGTGGAATAGCAGCATTTGAATCTGCTTTATTGAAAAATACTGGGATATCATATGATATTTCAGAAAATAATATGCAGGATTCCATGCTTATTTTCAGCAGATACGGATCCGGTAATGTCGAAAGTGCGAATGAAATGATTGCGGCAGGTTATCTTTTATCTTGGATTGGAGCATTTCCGCAGGTTTATGACATATATGATGAAGTTGGAAAATTATCCCCGGCAATCCACACAAATCAAACAATACACCTTCAGGATTTTGTTTTAATTGATTGTGGAAACGTATCAATTCCAGGAAATCCTGCTCTTAAAAAAGCTATTCTTAAATATGGTGCATTGGCTGTACTTTTTGGTGCTGATCAAAGTCCAGAAGGTTATAACGATACTACAGGTGCTTTTTATAATTTGAATGGTGCTCCAAATCATGCAGTTGCTATTGTTGGATGGGATGATAATTATTCAAAAGAAAACTTCGCCACCACACCTGAAGGTGATGGGGCATGGATTATCAAAAACAGTTGGGGAGCCCAATGTGGTGATGGAGGATACATGTTCATTTCATATTATGATGGAACATTATGCGCCGATGACAAACTAACAGATCAGGCGGTCGCATATGTGTTTGAAAATACTTTGCCATACAATAAGAATTATCAATATGATTTTACAGGTATTTGGGAATTTATGATGTATGATGAAACCAGTGAATTATACGGCACTCCTATAACAAATGTGAATAACTTTGTCAGTGTCGAAGATGATTTGATAGCTGCTGTTGGAACCTACTTTAATCAGAGTGGCATGGATTATACAGTTAAAATTGCAGTGAATGGTGCTGTGGTCTATACTCAAAAAGGCGTTTCACCTTATCGGGGATACCACACCATTAAATTGAACAAGTACATTCCAATTAAAAAAGGTGATAAATTTAGTATTTATGTAACATCCCCGGCATTAGGCATATCTATTCCAGTAAGGATGCACTATGAGGAGGGCGTTTCATTAACTAATATTGATGATGGATCCTGGAAAGATTTGTATCAAAAATACGGACAGGTTGCCTGTATTAAAGCATATACCTTAAAAGATGACACAGCTATCGTCGGCAACAAAAACATTGCAGTCGACTATGGCGGTGGCAAATTCTTTTCAGTCAAAGTTACAACAGCTGACGGCCATATTGTCGTGGGTGCCAGTGTTAAATTCAAAATTAACGGTCAATCAACTGCAGTCAGGACTGACAAAAATGGAATTGCTAAAATAAAGATAACACAGCTTCCAAAAACTTATTCCATGACAACTACATACAATGGCAAAACCTACAAGAACAAAATCACTGTAAAACAGGTGCTTAAGGCAAGCAAAGTCACTGTTAAAAAGACTGCTAAAAAATTCACATTAAAAGCAACACTTAAAATCAATGGCAAATTTGTTAAAGGCAAAATAATAACATTCAAATTCAACGGCAAGACATATAAAGTAAAAACCAATGCAAAAGGCATAGCACAAAAAGCATTGAATAAAAATGTTATTAAAAAGCTTAAAAAGGGTAAAACATACGTAGTTAAGGTGAGTTACTTTAAAGACACTATTAAAACAACAGTTAATGTTAGATAGATGAATTATTCATCTATTTTTTTATTTATGGAGGTGAATTGTCATGTTCTCTTTAAAAGACAAATTTAAATTTTTAGATGATGGGATTGATTTTCCTTTCTACAATGACGTGCCGAAGCTATCCACAGCTGATTGGTCTATTGTATTAATATCAGTTATTTTGGTCATAATTACAATTTCTTTGTTTAGTTCGCATCATACACTCAAATCTGTAATGATATTTTTGGTAACAATAATTCCTGCATTGTACATCTGTAAAAGAAATTATGGATTGTTCTTTAAAAGGATAAGGTTAAAAGACATTAAAACAATCATATTGTCTTTTCTTGGCTATATTTTATATGTTATGCTAATAGCTACTCCAATTTTAGCATTAATGCATTATCCTCTTGCTGGTAATGGAATTCTTCCAATAGCCGAACAACTAAGCCCTACATTTATTGTAACAATTTTTCTACAGCTTATGGGTGAGGAATTCTTAAAAATATTCCTGCTATTGCTTATAATGTATGCAATCTATAAATCAACTGGAAATCGTGACATTAGTCTATTTATCGGTATTGTTGGTTCATTGTTTGTTTTTGGAATGGCTCATTACTCAGCATATTCTGGAAGAATTTTTCAAATACTATTAATTCAGGGACTCGGTTCTATATTTAATTTATATGCTTATATGAAAACAAAAAACGTATTTGTATCATATATTGTTCATTTAATGATAGATTTTTCCGGTTTTATAATATCCGCAATTCAGGCTGGAATTCATTAATACATTCAGTAGTATTCCATCATTTTGAATAAGCTTTGGCATTGTTCTAATTTTTTTCATCTTATGGCCATACGACTATTGTTAGTTATAAGTCAAAAATAACTTTTACGAATTTAAAGCTATATTTCATGTTTAAAACAATTTTTAGGTCTTAATTAAATGAATAAAAACATTAAATACTATTAAATTAAATATTATAATTAATCAAACCCTTGATCCAAAGGAGGTGATATTATTCAGAACAAAATAATATTGCCAGTGAATGGATTTAAAACTTCTGTTTTAATGAACTCCCTTATTGGCAAATTTCATTTATCAAAATGGAGGAATCCTTATGAGTATTCAAAAGAAATTTTGGATATGGATGCTCATATATGCCATCGTCACATGGCATTTAGCATTCTTCATCATATGGATTATATATAATTAATCCCATGCCATAATGGATTTCTCCTTTAAACTGTAGGAATCATCACTATTAGAATCATTGTTTAGCGATAGCTCTATTGAGTTATGTTTGGGTTTGTTAGGTCTAATTGACACTTCCTATGGTTTATAAATCAAAAAACAATAAAGTTTATATATAATTTGATTCATATTATTCATTAGAGTTTAAAATCCACATTTCTGGGTACTTAAATTCTAAAATTTTGATAAATGAAATTATTCGATGTCTAATTGTTCCAACATGTGAAAACATGTTGTAGACATTGAATTTCCACTTTAACCTATTTTTACAATAATGACAATTTTAGGAAAAATTTCACCATATTAATCCTTTTTAAAACATGTTCTAAGATTTGATTGCGAAAAATAACAATTTAAAAAGGTCTAAAAATATAATTTAAATATAAAAAGTTTAGTGAAATGGCTTACATATTGGAAAATATCAGAGAATTTAAATGAAAAACGCGTGTAGTCATTTTGGTTATAATTACAATTTCTTTGCTTAATTCACATCATGCACTCAAATCTGTAATGATATTTTTGATAAAAATAATTCCTGCATTGTACAATTTATCGGTATTGTTGGTTTATTGTTTGTTTTTGGAATGGATCATTACACTGCATATTCTGGAAGAATTTTTCAAATACTATTAATTCAGAGGCTAGGTTCTATATTTAATTTATATGCTTATATGAAAACAAAAAACGTATTTGTATCATATGTTATTCTTGATGATAGATTTTTCCGGTTTTATAGTATCGGCGATTCAAGCTGGAGTTCATTAATATATTCGGTAGGTGCAACAGCATCTGCTTCTCTTTCCATTAGTTAAAATTTTGTTCATAATATTTGCAATTAGCATATTCAAAATGGGTAAAATTTTCATAAAATTAATATAAAAGGTAAAATGATATATATTAATATCAATGGAAGGAGTTCAGTATATTATGAATAATGATAAAATGTTGGCCCGTTTTGGAATTTCTTCAAGATTGGCTTACGGTCTACTTTTTCAAAGTATATTGGTAATATGTGTAGCTATAATTAGTATATGGGGTATATTTGAATTAAAACAGGGGTTTACTCTTAGTTATATAACAAATATTCTTTCATTATTGGTTTGTATTTCTCTTTTAGTTTATTCTTTTTATGGTTTTAAGGCAATATGGAATCAGGAAGCTTTTTTCTTGTCTGCTGTAATTTTATATGTGCTTACGATTATTCTTGGGATATTCGCCACTACAGTTGATTTTAAAAATCCTGTGGGCATGCTTACAGTAATAACATTGATTAGCATGATCTTTTTCCTTCATGAATATAGAGTAAACTATAAAGTTGCTAACTTTGCAATCTTAATATCTCTTATTTCAGGTGTTATTGTATTGATATTCAATATGATGAACGGAATGCCTTGGTTCATTGCCCTTAAATACATTGTCATTCCTGTTACAATCGCTTTGACTTACTTTGAAAGAGTTCAAAGGGGTAAATACGACTTTAAAATTTAAACTATGACGAAATTATTTTGACTTCCCATTATTAGGGGAGTTTAAAATCATTTCAAAGCTTATTTTATTAATATATTATTTTAGGAGGGGGTGAAAATTTTGGATATGAAAAAAGTATTAGTTCTTGGATTATTCATTGTACTAGTTCTTTCTGCAGTAACAGTTATTAGTGCATCTGAAGAATTAACTTTAGAAGGTATCAAATTTAACATTCCGGACGGTTACTCTCTTATTGAACAGGAAACCGATGCAACTGAAGGTGCTGATACAGAACATATGGACGGTACTGCTGTTGATAAGGAAGTTACTTCCGAATATAAGAATTCTGCTGGTGATGAATTAAAGGTCCATGTAGGTGTAAAAAACAATCAAAAAATTGATTCAATAAATCCTGGTGGTGAAAAGAAAACTATCTCCGGTAAAGATGGATTCATTATTGAACCTCTCCGGCTTGTAGAAGCCGGAGATTCTTAGGCCATGCCTATTTTTT
>R27__coassemble_1212_pt1 | contig 12474 bp, 13 predicted proteins | sample R27__metabat2_low_PE_024 | metagenome-assembled genome bin R27
ATCACCAATATTGATATAATTATAGAATACAATCGACAATATCATTAATTTTAAGGAAATTATCGAACATAATCGACAAAAAATATTGGAATAGAAATACATTATACTTACACATTTAAGTAATCTAGCTTTTAAATTACAATAATTTTCGCTTTAAAAATGAGATATTACCAATACAATAAATTTATTAAAAAAAAATGATAGTACTCATTTAATAACTGCAAGAATTGACAAAAAACCAAAAAATTCATCCAATATATTGAATAATCCCACATCAATTAAGAGGATATTAAATATAATTAACTTAAAAAAACAAGACGCCCTTTTCTCACTGCCATTGCCTAAAAAAATATTTATCTATTAATAATGTAACTAAAACTCAAAATCTGCCCTAATTTCTAATATATTTTCACATTCCCCAAGTATTTGTAAGCAGTTGATAACTGATGCCTGATGGGATTTTATTTACCCTTAGAAGTGCTGCGAGAAGGCATGACTTTGTCCAGCATATCGCAGTTTTATTTTTAGGCACACCACTGGCAGTTCTTGAAACTACTTCTGTTTTAATGTCCCATTAATGAGGAATCTCATCCCTAACAAAGATATAACTTCTATTGATATAATCCAAATTATCATCTGATTGATTCTTTAATTCCCGAACCCTTTCTTGAATATGAAAATTCATATAATCATTACTTGGAGTTTCTATTAAATAATCTTCCATTTAATTACCCGCATCATTATATTGGTTAAATCTAAAATAAAATAAAAATATCGTTCTATAAATCTAAAAAACTTCTTAAAAGAGATTTTGCCCACATACTATACAAAATATAATGTACTTTTAGCTCCTACACTCTACATTACATGAAATGACATTAAATAGTAATGAATGTATACTTGGTATCAATTTTCATAATCTTTTATTCCAGTAAGTTTTTCAATATCTGAAAAACTCCAATACTTATTTTCCCAATGGAAATAAACATCTTTTCTTTTCTTAAATATTCTAAATGGAACATTTGTATTATCATATATATGGACAATATCGCAAATTTCAACCAATTCTGGAATCAAATCTAGTGCCTTGTAATATCTTGATTTGATTTTTTCTTCAGGAACAGAGTGCCCACCCATTGATTCTCTAATATCAACACGGATTTTATTAATTTCAGGATTTGATGTGAGGACATAAATGCATCTTAGAAAGTATCCTTTATCTTTGGCTTTTTTTAACAATTTAAGATTTCTACTGTAGATAACACTGTTTCAAAAGTGAAATCTTTATTTTGATTAACCATAGACTCCCTAAGTTCTTCATCTTTCAAAACAGCCTCCAAATCACTGCAAGAATTAGATTTTTTTATGTCATCAGCGTTAATGTAGACACCAACGGTTTTAGCCATACGAGTTATAGTAGTTTTTCCGCTGCCATTCGGACCTGCAAAAACAATAACTTCCGGAAGCCTATTTTTCATTTGGATATACTCCCCTTCAATCAGGATACTCAATGTAGGGACTATCTAATTCATCATCATATCCGGCAATAGGAAGTCCTTTAACTTTACATATTTCTTGATCAATTGTAATTGATTCTTTAAACCTTTCAGTGAGCTCTTCATCGGAAATTCCACAAGTAGAATCCAATTCATTACCCTCAGTCAAATAATTCCTCCTATTTACTCGCATTATAAGATATTTCATTGATAATAAATATTTTTGAAGTGTGACCTTGTGGCTCTTTCAAAAACTTTGTGTGCGACAAGAAGAATCCCTTTCTTCATCGTTTTGTTCAGTGAGAATTTACTTCTCAATCTCTGCTGTGTTGAGATTTTCCCCCTTGAAACTATAAAATCAGTAATGGAGTTATAGGTTGCATGATCGAATGTCTAATCAAGTTTAATGTATTCTAAACTTGAGGGCTAGGGAAAGATTTAGGACGATTAATCATTTGGTGAATAGTTGTAAGCATCGTGATTTGAAACAATAGGTGGAATACAAATGCTATAAGCTACTATTGAGTTGCAGATAGGAAATAAATAGTATAAAGATATTTATATTGTCACAGCCCACACATCTGCCGGTGTAAAGACTGAATCGTACCTTCATCGCATCTGATAAGGGATTAACTTGGTAAGTCCTTTGCAGTCCCTTAAATATTTAGGGTAAGCTGATTGTGAATGAAGCCCAATTCTGTAGAGGATAAAGGATTTCGAAGAAAAGCTAAAGCTGTCAATTGTTGAAAGACACATAGGAAAACAAAATGAAGAGATAACTATGGACAGATACCAAAGCCATTTACAAAATAATGTGTTTTGGCATGGAAAACATGTGCCCACTTTCGAAAGGTGAACAACATGCGTATAAAACGTGATTGTAAACAAATGCGTAAGGATTTGGTGACAAATAATGTGTATTGCTTCAAATAATGATATTTGTAAGTCCGCGAAACCAAACACTACCGATTGGAAATCCATAAAATGGAATAAAGTCAATAGGCATGTAACTAGTTTACAAAGACGAATATATCGTGCTAGTAATGATAACAATAAAAAGAAAGTTAGAGATTTGCAAAGGCAACTAATGAGAAGCCGATCGGCATTAGTCCTAGCAATCAACAAAGTAACCAAAGAAAATAAAGGAAAATTTACTCCAGGTATTGATGGTTTCAAAGCATCAAGCGATAAAGCTCGAGGAAAACTTGTTGATGAACTTATGAACAAGGACATGAAATCACATAGGCCAAAACCTGCTTTTAGGAAATATATTCCTAAGAAGAATGGAAAATTAAGGTCTTTAGGCATTCCCACAATTAAAGATAGAATATATCAAGAAATCATTCGTATGGCTTTAGAACCAGAATGGGAAGCGAAATTTGAAGCGATCAGTTATGGTTTTAGACCCAAAAGAAGGCAACACGATGCAGTTAGCAGAATCTACTACAACATTAAAAGTGGTAAATGGTGTTGGGTATTTGAAGGCGATTTTAAATCTTGTTTTGATACTCTATCTCACGAGTTTATTCTCAATCAGATTAAAGGATTCCCACATAGTAATCTTGTTAAAAGGTTTCTTGAGGCAGGATATGTGGACAATAATGTCTTTCATAAGTCCAATGAGGGTACTCCGCAAGGTGGTCTTTTATCTCCTTTGTTGGCAAATATTGCTCTACATGGAATGGAAGAAACTTTAGGAATTACTTACAAGAAGCGAATAAAAACAAGAAATGGCATGAAATATGAATCTTATGACTCTAAAGGAGATTATCGTATGGTGAGGTATGCTGATGACTTTGTTATATTTGCTCAGTCAGAAAAGGCCATTAACAAAGTATTTGACATTCTTGAGCCCTATTTGACTAAACGAGGTTTGGTTTTGGCTGAAGATAAAACTCGCATAACCCATATATCTGATGGCTTTGATTTTCTTGGTTTTAATTGTAGAAGATATAATGACCAAGTTTCTCGTGTTAAACCTTCTAAAAATAGTATTAAGAGATTTGTAGAGAAAGTTAAAGAAATCTGCAAATCTTCCAATGGAAGTAATATTGGCGTCGTTATTAATAAATTAAATCCAGTTATTCGTGGTACTGCGAATTATTGGAGACATGTAGTATCTAAAGATATCTTTTCAAGGATGGATAGTTATCTGTGGTGGAAAGTATATAAATTTTTGCTAAGATTGCATCCCAATAAGAGTAAAACATGGATTAAAAATCGTTATTATCCATTTTACTATGATGGCAAACATTATGGAAATTGGATTGCTACTGATCCGAAAACAGGTAAAATTTTAGAAAAAATGGCATGGACACCTATTAAAAGATACATCATGATTAAACACGACTTCAGTCCTTATGATAAGGACAAAGAAGAATACTTTGAAAATCGAAGAACTACTTTCTGTTTCTAGACTAGATGAAAGTTTGCTTGAGCCGTATGTATGGTAACATACACGTACGGTTCTGAGGAGAGGCAAGGGGAGCAATCCTCTTGTTTTATCCGACTAATTTCAAAAACATGCCATCTCTTCAGAATTCAACATCATTTTCTAAAGTAATTTTAATTCAAAAGCAGAAATTAATCATTCGAAATAAAATTATTAATCAAATCCTTCGATAATCATCTGTTCATCTTTAAACAAGCTCATGACATGTACCATTGAATATGCACATATTTTATCTTTGATATTTAAATTTACATCTGCCAACGCATTATCATCAATTATTTCAACCAAATTTTTAGCCAAATCATCAGATATTGAAATCAAATCCAGATAATTCAAAATGAAATTGCAAATATCAGTAATTTTTACCTGTAGGGCATATAATTCCCGGTTTTCCTCAGTTATTTCAATATTTTCCCGTACAACATTGCTTAAAACCAATAATATTGTTTTTTTATCAGGTCCCGTTGCCATGCATTTCTGTTTAACCAAATCGATTGACTGTTGATTTAGTATATAAGATGTTTTCAGATTGTTCTTTGTTTCGATTTCAACAGAATAAGGCAGGAATTTATAATTGAATAATGTGACAACTACAACTGCAACAGTTACCCACAATATCTTCAATTCCATTGCTTCAGGTGGTGGAATATACATCAGTGCAGTCATGACTGATATCACAGTAGTGACAATTGTCAAAATCAGTTTATCCTCCAATTTAATGACCATTATAAACATACAGACAACCATTACTGCAACAGAAATTACGTTAAATGAAACGTTAAGATAAGGGACAATTATGAGAATTGCTGCAAAAACAAAAACTCCGATAAATGTTCCCTGAAGTCGTGACTTTGCAGAATATGCAACATCATTAATATAAGGTAACATTAACGAGATTGTAGCGAAATATAGCCATTTTGTAAATGGCAAATTAAACATCAGCGTCAGCAGCTGCCAGACAAACATTAAAAAGGCCATTTTAAATGCAAAAGTAAACTTGACAGATCTGAAACTGAAATACTGTCTGATTAATGATTTGAACTGGGTTTTTAATGTGTTTTTATCTGGAAGCATTATTTCATCGGTTAAATCTTTTCTGATTTCATTTGAAATTATCTCCAAATTTAATAAAACAAGATACATCACTTTTGATTCTATTTCAATACCGTCAAATATGTCCTCCAAATCAATGTGTTTGATTTGAGACAAAACACTCCTTATGTAAAGCAGTTCCTTATTTGACAAATCATGCTCAGATATAATCTTTCCAATGTATTGAAATGATTTGACAACATTCAAAACGGATTTGTGAATTTCAGATGGGAAATATTTATACTCGGACCTGTTGAAAATACTCAAATAAAATCCGTTGATTGTACGGAAATTATCCGAAAAAACATCTTTTCCATCCAATTTCAAATCTATAGCTTTGTCTAATTCAGAAATTAACATGTCAATAGTTGCTTTTGACAGTTTATAATCTTTTTTCCTGTTAATTGCCATATTCAATCCAACGATGAAAACCGCACCGAAGACAAGAGACAAAAGCCTCATCGGCAACATTTCAACAGAAACTGGAATTCCAACCATCATAAAATATATCATCAGGTACGGTAAATAAACATGGGTACCAAAAAGATTATAGGACGTGAAAGTAGTTGCAAAGACAACAACAAAGGTCAATATGCATCCAAAGATAGTCAATGGATTATTCAAAAACGATGCAATGCCTAACACCAAGAGCCATAACAGTATTTTAATAAAAGAAGATTTTGCTTTAAATGACAAATCATTACTCAGATTCATGAACGCCGCCATGACCACCATCATACCGATTACAGCATTCTTACTTCCAAATATCACCATATAAAAAATCATGAACAACATCATTGAGACAAACATGATAATTTTTGATTTTAATGCCCTATTCATAATTACTCCAATAATATATTTTATTTAGAATTAATATAAGTTAACTATTTTTAAACAGAATAAAAAAAATTTCAAATCAACAAAATTTTTGAAAGATTGGACTTTGTGAAAAAACGAAAAAAAATGATAATGAACTATTCTCCAACAACACAATATATCAAAAAGACTATACAAAATATATGCACCAACTCAAAATGGTCAAAATAACCTCAAAAATAATTACGGATAAACTACAATTTTTTAAAAATACAATGAATAATTAATCCATGAATTAGTTAATCACATATAATAATTTAAAATAAGAAAAATTAAATATTAAATTCATATAAATCAAATAGAGCCCATAAATCATATAAATTTCTGTTGCCCGTATACTATACAAAATATAATATACTTTTCGCTCTACTCCCAATATTAGACTCCAAATTATATAAATTTTTAACTAAAATTTTACTTATAAAAAGTAATGAATAGAAAAATCGCATACTTACTATTTTGTCTGACTTGATTAATCAAAAATTTCACATTTGAAGTAAGTAACTTATTAAAATTTCATTTAAAAATAGCAATTACAAGAATAATTGTATACTTACCACATTCTTAACAAATAACGACAAAATTTTTTACAAAACATTAATCATCAACCTTAATCATCAACCAACTTGTTTTTTTATTTTTAATTAAAATTGTTTAAATCATGAAATAATTAATTTAAAGAACTTTAAAAAATTAATCATCAACCAAAAAATATGTTAATCATCAACCACATAACTTATAATAATTAAGAAAAATAAGTTGATACTATGTTTGAACCTAAATTTACATACACCAATAAAATTGTAAATTATATTGCTGAAATCGCTTCAGCTAAAGAAGTCATCAGCAATGCAAAAATACTCCCATTATATGACACCAAATTAAAACAGGATGCACTTATTAGATCTTCACATTACTCAACATCAATTGAAGGAAATCCTTTAAACTTAGATGAAGTAAAAACATTAATCAACAACAATGAAAAACCAACTACAAAAGCAGAACAGGAAGTATTAAATTATTTCAATGTATTAAATCATTTAGATCAATATTCGGATAAAGTTATTACCTCTGACACGATTTTATCTGTACATAAAGAGTTGACTAAAGATTTATTAAGAAAATCTGAATATGAAGGTAAATTTAGAGACACACGTGTATTTATTGGTAATCTGCATACTCAAAAAATAAATTATGTGCCGCCAGATGCTTATAAAGTACCAGGTTTAGTAGATGAGTTATTAGATTGGTTGAACAATTCAACCGATGAAATTTATCCAGTTATTATCGCAGGAATTATTCATTATGAATTAGTACGCATACATCCCTTTGTTGATGGAAATGGGCGTACCAGCAGACTTATGGCAACATTAATCCTATCAGTTCACAAATTTAATATCAACAATTATTTCACTTTAGACGAATATTACAATCAAGATAGGCAGGCTTATGTTGATGCACTACACAGTGCCGATAAAAACCATGATTTGACAAATTGGCTAGAATATTTCTGCTGCGGAGTATTATACTCAATCAATAAAATTAAATCAGAAGTATTGAAATTATCCGAAATAACATCAAAATATGATAATACCATCCAATTAACTCCAAATGAAATTTCAGTATTAACTCTACTTGAAGAAAAAGAACATATTCAAAATAAGGATATTCAAAAGATGTTAAATATTACTCCTCAAGCCAGTTATAAAATTATTAGAAAACTAAAAAATAAGGAATTGATAGAAAGTATTGGAAAAGGCAGAAATACAGAATATATTATAAAACATTAATCATCAACCTAATCATCAACCAACTTGCTTTTTTTATTTTTAATTAAACTCGTTTAAATCCTGAAAATAAGTAATTAAAAGAACTTTAAAAAATTAATCATCAACCAAAAAACATGTTAATCAACAACTAGCCAATAATAATTTTAAATTATGTGTGATATTATAATGTTTTATTGGACTGTTCGGAAATATCGAACTGTTAAAAAATGTTTTTTGTTTGAAATGAATCTTTCCTAATGAAACATTCTCATTTTAACCAATTATTATATTGTTAATGTCTATACTAGAGAAAAGAATATACTTTTTAAGAGATATTCAACAAGCACATATACCAAAAAATACATTATCCCTCCCAAAAAAAGACAAAATGGACTCAAAAATTATTACTGATAAAACACTTTTTATAAAAATAAGAAATAATAACGATTAATTCAACAATTAAGTAAGCCATATTAATTAAAATAAGTAAAAATAAATATTAAAGTTTAATGAACCATATAAACTCCAAAAATCATTTTAAATTTTTGTTGCCCGTATACTATACAAAATATAATGTACTTTTAAATCTTACATTATAATATTTGACCCAATATTATTTGAACTTCCCAGCCCTTTAGAGAGCAAAGATTCACAAACCAAAAAAAGTAAAAAAAAAGCATTTATTCTGGATAAATGCTTTCCGGAGGATTTTCCAAGTCTATTACACTTTTATTTTCCAGGTTTTCATGACCTAACGGAGTGTGTGTAGACAGATATACTGTAGGATTATTTTTGACAAATTCCCTTACATTGTCAAGAGTTTCCCTTGCCTTTTCGATATCCTCAAAAACAACTGACAGCTTGTTTGCATACAATGCCTCATCAGTATATGTGACATCACCGTGGAACATGTAGAATAAATCATCGTTCTTTGCAATAACAATGCTGTTGCCTGTAGTGTGGCCGATTGCTTCAATTAAATATACATCATCCACTATTTTTTGTGATTTTTCAAAGTTATAGAAAGGACCGTCATCAAATTCAACAGGCACAATGTTGTCACCTTCGAGATTCAATTCTTCAGCTTCAGTTTTGGAGAGGTATACCTTAGCATTAGGAAATTGCCTTAGCTCTCCAGTATGGTCGGCATGTTTATGGGTAATCAATATCTTAGTCACATCATCATTATCATATCCCATCTCATTAAGCGCAGAAAGATAATCTGTAATCCTTGTACCCATAGACAAAGGAGTATTCTCATCCACTTCCTGAGGAGGCATCTCTGAAGGCATGTCTGTATCAATCAATATTACATCATCGCCTGTGTCAATCAAATAATTCTGAATGCTTGATCTGTATTTGATTGATGCATCAAATTCTCCGCCTTCACCGCCAAAGGCAAAGGCTTGTGTCATGAAACCGTTTTCATATGTTTTTACTGCTTTAATTTCCATTTTGATCATTTATTAATAATTGTGTTAAATAATTCTGTTTGCCAATCATTTTGACAAGATCCAATTGCTGTTCGCTCCAGTACATGTCCTCTTCTTCATCCTTAAGATACAATTTCATCATATCATATGTTGTTGCATCAAAAATACCTGAGTCCATAACTTCATTTAAAAATGCAATTCCTTCCACAGATACATTGTAATCCGCTTCAATGAATTCAATTATATCTGTGTATATTGGTTTAGCTTCTTGAGCCTCTTGCTTGATTTCACCACCCAAATCCAATATACGATCCATAAATTGTTCTACAAAGTCCATTTCTTCTGTTGCATGTGTTGCATACTTATCTCCAAGGGATTGGAATCCCAATCCTGCAAATACCTTGGATTGGATTCTGTGCCCGAATGAATTTGCGGACAATCCAGTCACAATCGCTTGCAAGACTTCAATAGTTTTTTCTTTATCAGCCATAATATCACCATTCAAAGACTTAAGTAACTTAAGTCAATATATAATACTATATTAAAACAACTATTTAAATTGTTCTAATGAATCAATTGCTTTTTGAGAATAGTCATAAATCATCTTTCTGAACTTTTCAACATCTTCAGGAGAATAATCTTTAAAAAAATCCCCCTCCCACTCATACATTTCCTTTATTAGTTTAAATACTATTATTTTACCCTCATTAGTTAGGTTAAGAATCTTACGGCTTTTGTTTTTTTCATCAGGAGTTCTTGTAATAAATCCATTTTTTTCCAATTTTTTAATAATTTGAGTGACATTTGACTCTGAAACAAAAAACAATTCTGACAAATCCCTTTGGGAGCAATTGGAATTATAAAAAATGTTCATCAGATAAGTGACATCAACAGGAGTAAGATTCTCATAATTATTAATTAAATACTCCCTGTGAATAATGTGAATATAATTAACATAAAGACTAAGTGGAGTAAAATTAATCCTTTCATCTTCAAAATTTAAACGAGACATTCATTTCACCTTATACATTACTTATTAAAAGAATTATTGATAAATTTAGCCTATATACTATACAAAATATTTGATACTTTTAGCTCCTACACATTAATATTTCAATCCATTCACTAAAAAGTCAATTAGATTTTGATGAATAATGCCCTCCTGTGAGAAATCAAACTTGTCAGTGGAAATCACATATTTTGGATAATTGTCCTTAACTTTTAATAAAGGTCTAAACTCTCTTTCAATTGTCTCATCAGAAGATAAAGAATATGTGACCTGGATATAAACCTTACTTTTATGTTTCTTAGCAACGAAATCAATTTCAAAATCACCGATTTTGCCAACTGTTATATCATAGCCTTCCCTTAAAAGTTCAACATATACAATGTTTTCGATGGTTCTTGAAACATTGGTTAAATTTCTGCCATTGAAAACCTGATTAAATCCATGATCTGTAACATAATACTTTTCATGAATCTTTAAAATCTCTTTTCCTTCAACATTTTCCCTTTGAACTTTTTTTATCAACAGCGAATTTGTAAAGTAATCAATATAGTTGTAAATTGTTTTGGGGGCAATTTTAACATTTTCCTCTTGTTTCAAATAATCCGAAATGCTTTTGGCTGAAAATGTTTTACCCACATTATCCATTAAAAATATAATCAGCATTTCAAGTATGTTTACATCCCTTATCTGATATCTTGAAATCAAATCATTGTACAATATTGAATTGAACAGGTCATGGAGGTATTTGAGTTTGTCTTCATCGTTTAAACTGAATAACTGTGGAAATCCACCATATTCCAAATATTCACCGAACAACTCTTCTGATGAGGGTTGCTGTTTATAGTCAAGGAATTCCTTAAATGAAAAGGGATACATTTTTACTTCAAAATATCTGCCGGTCAAGTGAGTTGCAAGTTCTCCAGACAATAATTTAGAATTTGAACCCGTTATATAAATATCACAGTCCCAATCAACTCTACATGCATTTATTGATTTTTCCCAGCCATCAACATTCTGTATCTCATCAAAAAACAAATATACTCTATCATCAACATTCTCAACAAGACTTTCAATTAATAAGTCAAGTTCACGAGAATTGCTCACATTTCGATATTTTGCTGATTCAAAATTAATTAAAATAATGTTATCTTCATCAATTCCACGATCAATCAGCTCTTCTTTAATTAATCCCAACATATAAGATTTGCCGCATCTCCTTATTCCAGTTATTACCTTAATTAATTCATTATCAATTAATGGAATAATTCTATTTAAATACAAATCTCTCTTAACCATGTTATCATATATGATATAATTTAATATATAAGTTTAACTTTTAAAAAAATTTAAAAAGTTTTACTTATAAGTTAAATTTTATAGTTTAACAATCTAAAAATTACACATCTGCTCTTTAGATAACTCGCCAAACAAACCCTTTGAATAATCTATGAAAATCTTAGTGTCATTGAAGATTTCTAACGCAATTATCTCATCAAAACCGTCACAGTTCATTTGTAGAAATTCAGAATTCAACTCTTTCACCTTACAGAAAAATTTAAACCTCTCTTTATTAAAAAACCCTTCATCAACATATTTTATCTTAAACAGATATATTAAACCTTCAAGAGTTTTGCATTCTATCTTTTTTAATACAAATAATGCTTTAATGACCGAATACATTGCTAAAAAACATGAATTGACAATAAATGGATAATCTCCCATATCAAAATAGATTTCACAAACATCAATATGGCTTTCCGCTTTACGAAACCATGCATCAGTTATCATAATAATCACCTATAGAAGTACTCAGTATGAGATTCCTGATTTTGATATTCACTCAAGATGGGACGTGCCTTCAATACAAATTTTTCACGGCCATCAAAAATAGTTCTCTCAAACCAAGTATAATCATCAATTATAATCTGAATATTAAGGAATACATAAACCCCAATTATGATTATAGCAAACATCATATTTTTCAAAAAAAAAATCATCATTTCTAACAACATTCCATCCCAACCACAAAAACAACATTATTTAAATTTAAATTATGTTGATTTAACAATTCCTCAAGAAAATTTATCATTTATAATGTTCCCAAATTCGTGAATAACTTCCAAATAATATGTAATTTTATCAATATAGTTATTAATAAAGTTTTAGTTATAAATGAAAGCAATATTACAACATAAAAGCAATAATTAACAATGAGAACAATATTTCAAAATGAATGCAATCTTAATATTAAACTTCAAAAAAAAAACCAATAAAATAAGTTATCCAAGTCTAAAGTATAGTGTTTTACCAAATGTTTGTACCTAAATATTCATTGACCCAGTTTGCG
>R27__coassemble_1239_pt1 | contig 12316 bp, 12 predicted proteins | sample R27__metabat2_low_PE_024 | metagenome-assembled genome bin R27
CCCCATTCAATATAATTAAAGAAAAAGACATTAGTTTATTGATACGGCATTATATTGGTGGAAAAATTATTAAAAGATGAAATTAAAAAGCTTAAAAGGACGGCAAGGAAATTTTTGAAGGATAAATCGAAATCTGATGAAGAAAAAGTCGATATTCTTTTTTATTGGTGGTATTTATTGGATTGTTTGGGTCAGGTGTCGCTTGCTTTGAATGATAATGATGCTAGGTTAATGAAAACTAAGGATAAAGGCCAAAAATATCAAAAGTTTTCATATAACGTCCAATTAGGAACAGGCACTGAATCTAAGTTGATCTGTGGAGTAAATGTAGTTCAAAATCCAACAGATCATTATCAAATTCCTACATTAATGAATCAAATCCTCGTTAATTTAAACACTAAACCAAAGAAAATTAGCGCGAATACAATTTATTCAACAATAGCTAACATAGAATATCTAGATAACTTAGGAATCAGTGCTTTAATCCCAACATCACAGCAAAATAGAAAGAATTCAGGTAAACTACCTGACAATCAATTTGCTGTTGATTATTTTGTCTTTGATGAATATAAAAATGTTTTTATTTGTCCAAATAATGAAGAATTAACACCTGATGGTTCATATCCTGCACTACAAGAAAAAGATGGTGGAAATAAAATCAAAATAGTCTATTCTAACTACAAAGCTTGCAAAAAATGCCAATATAAAGAAAAATGTTATGAAACAAACCATAGGACAATAACAAGATATGTTCACGAAGCTACATACAAAGTAGAAAGATTAATGTCCACCAAAGATGGAATTAAAGATTATAAACTACGTTCCAAGACCGTAGAAGCACATAATGGAACTTTTAAAAGAGTTTATCATTATGATTTTCTCCCTTTAATTGGCTTAAAAAGAATACAAAACTTAATGTTCACCATTGTGGCTTCATATAACATGATACGATTATTTAATCTCATTAAAAAGAATGAAATGGATTTATTTTCAGTTATTAGTACAATAAGACGCATATCTTCATATTAAAAATATAGTTCTAAAAAAATTCAAAGGAGAAATGAAACATGTTCAAAATTAAATAATTTCTGCCAACACTCGTAACAATGGGTATGAATCTATCACTGAAGTGATTTATGAATATTGATAGAAATTTCTGTGTTTTTGATAATAACTTGTATTATCAAATATAATAATGTCATAACTATTATATATCTTTTTTTATTTAAAATTGGGGCAATTTTATTCATTTGGGACAATTTTACTAAATTAGATCAATTTAAATGTATGTCAATCTATATTAATTACATTATCAAAATATAAATTCATGAAAGGAATTATTGGAGCAATAACAGGAGATATTATCGGATCAACTCGAGAATTTTACCCAATCAAAACCAAAGATTTTGAATTATTTACTCATTATTCAAGAGTTACTGATGATAGTATATTGACACTGGCCGTTGCTAATTGGCTGTGTGAAGATAAAAACTCACAAGATGTTTTAATTAAAAATTTGCAATATTTCGGGAATAGATATCCTGATGCAGGTTACGGTTCAAGTTTCGGAGGATGGCTGGTTCAGGAATCACCTAAACCTTATGACAGCTGGGCTAATGGTTCAGCAATGAGGGTATCTCCATGTGCATGGGTTGCTGAGTCATTGGAGGAGGCAAATGATTTGGCATATAAATCAGCGATTGTATCACATAATCATCCTGAAGGTATTAAGGGTGCCCTTTCAACTGCAGATGCAATTTATCTTGCAAGGACAGGAGCAAGTAAGGATGAAATTAGAAATCATATTGAAAGGGAATATGCTTATGATTTGAATCGTAGCGTTGATGAAATAAGGCAGGAGTATTCATTTGATGTTTCCTGTGCGGGTAGCGTTCCGGAAGCCATAATCTGTTTTTTGGATGCAAAAGACTTTGAAGATGCAATTAGAAATGCTGTGTCTTTAGGAGGGGATGCAGATACTCAGGCAGCTATTGCAGGCAGCATTGCATCTGCATACTGGGATGTTCCACAAAGAATATATGATGAAACAGTTAGCTATTTGGATGATTTCTTGTTGGATGCATTTAATAGATTTGAGGCTATGATGATTAGAAAAATAAAGAATTTGTAATTTGAGTGATTATTTTTGCTATATAAAAAGGGCAATGGATTGGTAGGTCAAAAGATTAAATTCAGTTGACCTACTTTTTTTGTGATTTTTTCAATGGGCTGTAAGCGCAGCTGATGAAAATGTAACTAAAAATGAAGGAATAGAAAATCAAATAAAGTCTTAACAAATTGACAGTATCTTGTTAAAAATCATTATATATTTATAACTTTTTTAACTAAAATTTTATTATGGCTATTTCAGATTTATTTTCAGATGAAAAAGTTAATACTGGAAGGCAGGTCGAACTTGATATTGCCAAGGCATTTGCCATTATATTCATGGTTTTCTTGCATACTATTATGGTGGTTAAGGCATACAGTCCGGGATTAAGCCCTGCTTATGATTTTATATTCGGTAATGTGTTGGGCAGACCATATGCTGCGGTCATTTTCATGTTTTGTATGGGTGTTGGGGTGGTATATTCAAGGCACAGCCAATGGGGCACCATGGTGAAGAGATGAGTGACCTTATACCTTTCAGGTATTTTGGTGAATGTGTTTGAGTTTTTCGTACCTCACTTTCTTGCCGAAGCTCTTGGTATCGATCCCACTCCGTTTACTATAGATGGTGGATTATTGCTGTTTTGTGTTGATATCCTAGCATTTGCAGGTATGGCATTTGTTTTGATGGGAATCTTAAAGAAATTCAAATTTTCAAACAAGAAGTTGATTATTGTTGCAGTTTCCCTGTCTATAATTGGATCTCTGTTAAGGTTCACCGATTTCGGGAATCCTGACATTAATCTGATTTGTGGTCACTTCTTTGGAACTAAATTCACTGCTTTTCCTTTATTCAACTGGTTTATTTTCCCAATTGCAGGGTATATTTGGGGACAATACTTCATCAGAGCCAAGGATAAAAGGGAATTCTTTAAATTTTGGCCTATTTTATGGTGATTTCTTTGATTTACTTTTTTGTATCTTCAAATTTATGGGGAGGGGTCTTCTCGGAGAATGTTCACTTCTATTACTTCCTAAACACCTTGGATGCAGTATTCTGTATAATTAATGCTCATGCCGTAATTGGGCTATGTTACTGGATGGTTAAATATCTGCCTGATGCAATTATTAAGACATGTTCAATATTGAGCAGCAACATCAACAAAATTTATATTGCTCAATGGTTCTTTATACCTGTAACAATAGTTCTCATCGAATCTTTCGCTAAAGGTTTAGTATTGAATGATTTGATAACTGCCGTAATCTCAATTGTTATGCTAATCATATCCACTGCAGTTGCACTACTTTATAAAAAATTGAGGGCTTCTATTAGTCAATCACGGAAGGCATTGATATAAAAATTGAAAGCCGTTTCATCAAGTTTGAAATGTAAAATAAATGTTGTTTGTGTCACTTATCCTAAAGACACATGAAATGCTGTGTAAGGTAATTTTTTCTGATTTACATTAACAGCTATTATTTGCATGATTTGTGTTATATTATTGCTTTATTTTGTTTTCTTTTAATCTTTTCTAATTGATTCATAAACCTTTCGTCATAGTTTCTTGCAACATCCTCGTATTTGTTCCATATTCCAATTGCAGTTTCGGGAATAACTTCACGTTTATCTTTACTAAATTTGGTGTAAGTATGCATCATTTCTTTTGAATCGGAAATCAGCACTTTTACAAAGGGAATATCTGCTTTTTGAATGTTGATGCCAGCATCTTTAAACATTTTAATAATGTCAATTTCTTCATTGTTGATGTAGCATGTCGGTGAAGCTAGAATATTCACATGAATGCCACGCCTTCTTTTGAATGCTTTTATTAATCTTTCTCCTTCATTTTCAAATAAAAATCCAATTCTCATATTGACGGAAGATTTTGCCCTTTTTATGATTTCCACTTCCTGGTTGATGATTTTTTCAACGCTGTATATTCTCCATATTGGGGCTTGAACTTGACTCATTCCGTTTTCATATATGTTGGTTAGTCGTGTTATTGTATCATCAATTTGTGAGTCAATTTTTTCTTTTTCACGGTTCAACACTTCGACTGGAGATTTGACATTATAAGTCAATGGTCTTCCATCTTCAACATCAATGAAATTCTTCTTGATTAATCCCTTCAATACATCATATATTTTACTGCGAGGAATGCCTGATTTTTCAGCCACTTCACTTGCTGTCGATGAAATTAATGATGTGAGTGTTAAATATGCTTGAGCCTCATACATTGTAAGTCCTAATCCTTTTAAAACAGATATATTCTCGTCCATAATTATATTATTTTTTTCATGCCATATATTTATTATTCCTTTTTACCCTTGAATAGTGACAAAATGTTTATATACATTCTTTTTGTAATTTATAATTAACAAAAAAAATGAGGTTATTATTATGGCAGACGGATTAGATATGTTTTGTTATCAATGTTCCCAGACCGCTAAAGGTACTGGTTGTACAGTAAGTGGAGTTTGTGGTAAAAAACCAACAGTTGCAAGACTTCAAGATAATTTAATATTTACAATGAAAGGAATTAGTGCATACAACTACAATGCAAACGTTTTAGGTGCATATGATAAAGAAATCGATGCATTTTTAACCAAAGGATTATACACAACATTAACTAATGTCAACTTTGATGTAAATGATCTTGTGGCACTTGCATTGGAAGCTGGTGAAAAAAGCGTAGCTGTAATGAGATTATTAAAAGATGCTCACATTGCTGCTTACGGTGAACCACAACCTGTAGAAGTTAAAGTGGGTGCACAGGAAGGACCTGCAATTATTGTAACCGGTCACGACCTAAAAGCACTTGAAGAATTATTGAAACAGGTGGAAGGAACTGACATTAAAGTTTATACTCACTCTGAAATGTTGCCTGCTCACGGATACCCAGGACTCAACAAATACGAAAACCTAGCAGGTCAATTAGGTGGAGCATGGCACGATCAAAGAACAGTCTTTAAAAAATACAATGCAGCTATTGTCGGAACCAGTAACTGTGTATTGCCTGCACTTGATGCATACAAAGAAAGAATGTTCACCATGGATGTAGCAAAACTTGAAGGGGTAAAAACCATTGAGGATTATGATTTTTCAGAAGTAATTGAATGTGCAAAATCTTTAGGATCTTTAGAACCTGAAGAATTAACCACTATCACTACCGGTTGGAGTGCAGGAGCTATTGTGGAACATGCTGATGCAATCAAAAAATTAGTTGAAGAAGGTAAAATCAGAAGATTCTTTGTTGTGGGTGGATGTGACAAAGCAGCAAAACACAATGACTACTACAGGGAATTCGTACAAAACTTGCCTGAAGATACTGTTATTTTAACTTTAGCATGCGGTAAATATAAATTCAATGACCTTGATTTAGGAGACATTGAAGGAATTCCAAGACTCTTGGATGTGGGTCAATGTAACGATACAATCGTTGCAGTGGATGTGGCATTGGCATTATGTGAGTTATTTGACATGGAATTAAACGAATTACCTTTAACAATTGTACTCAGTTGGATGGAACAAAAAGCTGCAGCAGTTCTTTGGGCGTTGTTATACTTAGGAAAAACCGACATGTGGATTGGACCTGTACTTCCTGCATGGTGTAATGATGACATTCTCAATGTATTGGTTGGAAATTACAACTTGACTCCAACATCTGGGGATGCAATTGAGGATATTAAAACAATTATGGGGGAATAACTTATGAGTGAGGATATTAAAGCGAAAGCTTTAAATATCCAATCCCTATTGGATTATCAGGCGGATAGTGTTGTAAGCCGAGAAGTAATCAAGAAAGAGCTCGGGACAGTAACATTCTTTGCCTTTGATCAAGGTCAAGGATTGTCTGAACATTCAGCTCCTTTTGATGCAATGGTTCAAATTATTGATGGTGAAGCGGAAATCACAATTTCTGGTGTTAAACATACTGTTAAAGCAGGTGAAATCATTATCATGCCTGCTAATGAGCCACATGCACTACAGGCAGAAAACAGTCCATATAAAATGATTCTAACCATGATTAAGAGCGATTAGTTTCATTTTATTATTTTTTTTAAAATATTATAGGTGATGGAATGGCATGGAGATGTAAAGTTTGTGATTATGTGTATGAAGGCGATGAATTGCCTGAGGACTACGTTTGCCCATTATGTGATGTGGGTCCAGAATATTTTGAAGAAATTAATGAATAATTTCTTTTAACTTTTTTTCCACCAAATCATTATCCAATCGGCTTTGTCCTTGACGTTATAATATTTTTTTGATTTTTTATCATAACTTAGAATTCTTTTTAAATAATTTTTCAACAGCTCTTTTTCTTCATCGCTGTAAATGTCCAGTCTGAACTTTCCGTTGTCCATGGCGTCTTCAATGCTGTCATATTCACGGTAGTTGTTCAAGTCAAATCTTTCGACATTTGCATAGATTCCCATATTGAACAGTATGTTGAAGAAATAATTGTAGTCTGGAAAATCTTCGGTTTTTATTCCAAGCTCTCGGTCAAAATCCTTTTCGATTTTCTTGTTTTCAGGTCCGAAAATGGTTATGAAAACATATTTACTGGCAATTTTATCTAATTCCATCAATACTTCTTTTATGGGTATTATTCCATTCAAGGACCTTGAGCAGACCACTACATCAACATCCCCAATTTCTGAGTATTTTATCTCTTCTATAGGTTTTAAAATAGTCTTGATATTTTTGATGTCATTGTCTTTAGCTCTTTTTTCCAGATATTCCAGCATTTTTGGGGATGAATCAAGTCCAATAACACTTTTAACCTTACGGGCTAAAGGAACTGTAACTGATCCCTCACCGCAGCCGACATCCAATACGGTATCGTTTTCATCTAAAATTAATTTATCAAACAGTGCATCGTTATAGTCTTCTTTTTTTGTACGCCTATAAAATCCAGGAGCCGCCTTATCCCAATCTTTATCAATTTTATTTGCCAGTTTTTCAGCCCAGAATCTGGCCCAGTCTAATTCATTTGGGTTTTCAATACACTGTTTCATATTCACACCTTTGTTTTTCCGGTTAAGATATTTTTGTAGTCTTCATAGTTTTCTTTAAGAATTCTTGGGATATCCAATTCATATGGGCATTTGTCAACACATGCATAGCATTCTATGCAGTTTTCTGTTTGAGCCATTGTTTTTTGCCATTCTTCAGTTAAATGGGGTTCTGTCGGAAATCTCCTAACCCAAAGTGACATTCTGGCACATATGCTGATTTTAATTTCTTCAGGACATGGCATGCAGTAGCCGCATCCTCTGCAAAAGTCCTCGCCCAATTCCTTTTTGTCATTTTCGATTGTTGATTTCAATTCATCATCTAAGACAGTGGTGCTGTCATAAGACAGGAATTCATCAAGCTCGGAAATCTTTTGAACTCCCCAAATAGGCAATACGTTGTCAAATTGATTTAAAAATGCAAAACTCGCTTTTGAATTTGTAATCAATCCTCCACCCATTGCTTTCATTGCAATAAATCCAACATCAAACTTTTTACATTTCTCCACCAATTCTATCTCTTCCTCTCCGCTTAAGTATGAAAATGGATATTGTAGAGTTTCATAAAGTCCGCTTTCAATGGCTTCATGGGCAAATGTAATTTTATGGGTTGTAATTCCAATATGTCTGATCATTCCTTTTTCTTTCGCTTCAAGCATTGCTTTAAATAATTCATCATCTTTTTTAGGAACAAATGAAATGTTGTGGAATTGATATAAATCCAAGTAATCTGTCTTTAAGCTTTTAAGTGAAGTTTCCAAATCGCTCCAAAAATCTTCTGGTGTTTCAGCTGCAGTTTTGCTTGCAATATAAATCTTTTCACGAGGTATATCTTTAAAAGCATTTCCCATTTTTTCTTCACTGTCAGTGTAAAAATGGGCTGTATCATAAAAATCAATCCCATTGTCATATGCTTTTTTAAGTATTTCAACCGCTTCCTGCATTGTGCATCTTTGGATTGGAAGGGCACCAAATCCATTTTTATTTACTTCGAGATTAGTTTTTCCAAGCCTCATACTATCTTAACCCAATTTAATTCTTAATCTTTATATATCTTCAATAAGATAAATAATATTGCTTATTTTTATAATCGAATTATTAATTGTGATGATTAAATGAATGATTTAGAAGAAATTATCTATAAACATGCTTTGCTTAATGCAGCCAAACATAAGGGATCTGCAAATCCTGGAGCTGTTATGGGTTCAATCATGGCAAATGAGCCTGAATTAAGAAGCAAAGCAAAAGAAATTGGTCCAATGTCAGGTAAAATTGTAGCAAAGGTAAACGCTTTATCTCCAGAAGAGCAAGCCAGCGAAATGGAAAAGTTAGGTGTAGAAGTTCAAGACAAAAAACCAAAAGCTAAAGAAGTTGGACTTCAGGAACTTCCTGGAACTCATGAAAATATTGTTCTACGTTTTGCTCCAAATCCAAGCGGTCCGCTACATATTGGACACTCCCGTGCAGCAGTTCCAAATGCCGAATATGTAAAAAGGCATGATGGAAAATTGATTTTAAGGATTGAAGATACCGATCCAAAAAGAGTATATGAACCTGCTTATGAAATGATTCCTGAGGACTTGGAATGGTTGGGAATCAATCCTGATGAGGTTATTTATCAATCCGACAGATTTGAAACATATTATGATTATGCTCGTCAGTTAATAGAAAATGGTGCGGCTTATATGTGTACCTGTGACGGCGCTGATTTCAAAGAGCTTAAAGACAACTGTAAAGCATGCCCGTGCAGGGACAATAGTGTTGAAGAAAATCTTGCATTGTGGGAAAAATTTGACACTATGGATGCGGGCGAAGCTGTACTTAGAGTAAAAACTGATATTACCCATAAAAATCCTGCAATTCGTGATTGGGTAGCAATGAGATTGGTTGACGAAACTCACCCTCGTTTAGGCAATAAATACAGAATTTATCCTATGATGAATTTCTCTGTTGCGGTGGATGATCATTTGATGGGATTGACTCATGTTTTAAGGGGAAAAGACCACCTTGCAAACACTGAAAAACAAAAATATCTATATGACCATATGGGATGGGATGTGCCTGAGTACATACACTACGGTAGACTTAAAATGGAAGATATTGCACTAAGCACTTCCAAAGCAATGGCAGGAATCGAAGATGGAACCTACAGTGGATGGGATGATCCAAGACTTGGAACTTTAAGAGCTATTGCAAGAAGGGGAATCGATCCAAGAACCATTTATAATTTGATAACTGAAATTGGCGTTAAAATGGCTGATTCAGCTATTAGCTGGAAGAAGATTTATGGTTTGAACCGTAACTTTTTAGAACCTGTGGCGAATAGGTATTTCTTCTGTGAAGATCCTCAATTAATCACTGTTGGAGGATATGAAGGCGGTAAAGTCGACATTGAAAGACCACTTCATGCAGACCACATGGACAGGGGAAATAGGATTTTACCATTTGACGGCAGTGCATATCTTGCAAAATCAGACATTAACGATGGAATATTCAGGTTAATGGACGCTGTGAATGTGAATATCGATGGTGATGAAATAAATTATCATTCCACTTCATTTGAAGATGCAAGAAGTGTCAAGGCAAGAATTATTCAATGGGTCCCTGTTGATGACAATGTTGATGTTAAAATTGTTATGGATGATGCATCAATTAAGACAGGACTTGGTGAAGGTGCACTTCGTGATTTGAAAGTTGGAGATATTGTTCAATTTGAAAGAGTAGGATTTGCACGTCTTGATGAAATTGCTGATGATGAATTGATATTTTACTTTGCACATAAATAGGTGAATATGATGACAATGTTTTCAAATGGATTTTCCACACTCCAAATGCCTGAAGATTTTGAACCGGTTGCAACTAAAGATGAATTTAATGACATGTATCTGGTAAACACCAAAATACCTATGTCCATTAAATTTTCAACCACTCCTACACTTGTTGGCCTTCCGGACATAAAGGCAGATATTGAAAAGAATATAAAAAGCAATACTCAAATAAACTTAATTGTTTCCGATTTTATACCTATTAATGATGATATTTATTATATGGTAGTCTCTTCGTTTTCAGATGGTGAAAATGAGATTCGCCGTAATGAATTTTTATATGTCGAAGACAATAATTTATATATTTTCGAATACACCTATCCTTATGCTGATAGAGAATTGGACGATTTTTATTTAAATGTCATTCGTTCCTTAAAAATCATTGTTCCAAAATATATTGTGGAAAATGGTAGCTATAAATTGAATAAGGATGAATGAATTGAGCATTTTTTAAATGCTTATTATTCTTTTTTTTTTTAAAAATAAGTTACAAGTTAATAAAAATATATTTAGATGTTTATATGTGGTGATGTTTAGTAAAAAAGGTATTAGTATACCTTTTTCACATCAGACGGTTTGATAACAATATTTTTTCTTCTGTATTTTACAGATATATCATTACCATTAATTGCATAAACTTGGCTGGAATAGGTTTCTCCTTGATGATTGTAAATAATTTCATCACCTTTTTTAAGAACAACTTCATTGTTATTTAATTTTATTTTTATATTGTCTCTTGAAGGTTTTTCTTTAATAGGAGCAATCCTTGATTCTTTAATTTTAGGTTGAGGTTCTGGTGTAGTTTGTATTACATCAAATGCTTTTGGTGTTTCTTCAGGTACTATTGGTTCTTCGAAATCATGTTTGTGATATTCTTCGTATGTTGCATAATCTGCATGAGTTTCATTGATAATCGGAGCAAAGTCTTCTTCATATTCATTCACATTTCTGATGAATTCTTCTTCAATTACTTCTTCCTCTTCAGGCTCTTCAAATGTGAGCTTTTCTTTCACATTCTTGAATATTTTAGAACCTTTGATTGTATTGGTGATTTTATCTAAATCTTTTCTATAGTCTAAATCACTGTCGTATTCTCCAAATACCTTTTCATCTTTCAAATCCTCTCCGAATTTGTAATCCTCTTTGATTTTTGTTGGAGTTTTAAGATTTGGCTCTTTAATTTCCTCTTTTTCATTGTCATTAAGTAAAGCGTCAGTAATGCCAGCACTTTCGGAAATGCTTTCTACTTCTTCTTTACTTTCTTCACTTGCAGTAGTTATTGCCTCTTCGATATCTTGAGATGTTACTGTAGGAGCTTCAATTTTGTTTTCTTCACTTTCACTAACTTCCACTGTTTCAGGCACTAAATCTGATTCATTTTTCTCTTCTGCAGGTTCGTTGATAATGTTTGCAATGTTTTCTTCTTCTGCAGGTTCATCAATAGCTTCAGCAATAGTTTCCTCTTCTGTGCTTTCATTAATAGTTTCAGCAATAGTTTCTTCTTCGGTTTCATTAAGAATATCTTGAATTGTTTCTTCTGGAATGTCATCGATAGTTTCTTCAATATTTTTCTCTTCTTGTTTTTGTTTTATGCTTTCTTTAAGTTCGGCGAGTTCCTTATCTTCAGAGTCATTTTTATATGCTTCTTTTTCGCGTTCACTATCTTTTCTTTTTGATTCTTTGATTAATTCATCAATTGTAAATAAATCTTTTAACTCATGCTTTTCAGGTTTAGGGTCGTTATTTTGGCTCATAATATCCATCTGGCTTTGTTTAATTGGTTCTTGGAATTTTTCTACGGTAGTACCATAATCAACAAGTACTTGATTTTGTGATTCGTATTCAATATTTTCGTAAGTGGTATTGTCAACTTCATAAATTGCAGGTTCTTCATAATACACATTACTTGTTGAAGAATTTTCACTTTTTAAGCTTTTGGGTTTGGATTGATTAAGATTAGTTGGATTATTGGAATTATCATCATTATCTTTAGATAGCATACTTTTTCCGGAAGAAAATACTTTAGTTAAGGATTCTGCATCTTCAAGTATTGATCCTTCATCATTTTCCAGCTCTTTTCCTCTGTAGTGCAATTTAACTAATATTATTGCAATAATAGCTATAATTGCAATTGTTACCCAAATTAATATAGTTATTCCATTCATTTTTCCAACTTCCTTATCAATGTTTTTAGTATAATATATTTATGTAAAATAGTTAATTTAAATATTTTCATATGATGGCTTTTTGTTATAAAAATATGTTCTTGACAATTTTTTTTGAAAAGCATTTAATGCATCTTAAAAATAGGGACTGTCAAAATGTTAGCTCTTTGACAGAAATTTTTTAATTTTTTAATTTTT
>R27__coassemble_1256_pt1 | contig 12211 bp, 14 predicted proteins | sample R27__metabat2_low_PE_024 | metagenome-assembled genome bin R27
TTTTAATTCCAATCAAAAGTAAAATAATAATGAATAAGATGATTATTAAAATAATCATCCCTAGGATGTTAAACATTTTGATTCCTATTCTTCTTCAGTTTCATCTGTTGTTGTAAATTCAGGTTCGATGTATTCGCTTTCGTCATAGGCTTCATCACTCTGTGATCCTAAGTAACTTTTCACTAAATCTGTAATGATTAGGCCTAAGTCGGATAATGCTTTGTTAGCTTCACTTCCTTTACTTAAATCAAGTACACGAACTCCTTCTGCAGTGTTGCCTTTTTTAGGAATCATTACCATGGATATTGGTTCTACTCCAGCACCGGCACCCATTACATCTGTTCCTTCATTTCCAAGAAGGCTTTCTCCTGCACCGAATCCTACACCCATTTTTATAACTGGGATTAAAACTTTGTCTTCGGTCTCGATTGGTGTACCAATTACATTATCTACATTAATAAGTTTACGTAATTCTTCAACTGTTGTTTTAATATTATTGGTCATAGTTTCACATCCTATATTTATGATTTAATATTTGTATTTAATATTTAAAATATTTTTAGAATCTCATTTGAGTAATACTTTTTGACTTATAAGGACATATATTTCAAGTGTAACTTTTAAGTTATTCTTATTTCATCAAAAATTGAGAGGTCTATTTCAAGTGTAAGTTTTCACAGATAACTTATAAGTTTTCATAAAAGAAGTGCATTTCAAGTGTAAGTTTTCACAGATAACTTATAAGTTTTCATAAAAGAGATGTATTTCAAGTGTAAGTTTTCACAGATAACTTATAAGTTTTCATAAAAGGGGTGCATTTCAAGTGTAACTTTTCAGATATAAGTTATAACAATTTTTCACAAGAGGTATGTTTCAAGTGTAACTTATAAGTAATATATTTTTTACATAAATAAAAATTCAAAAAAAGAGAAAAGAATCATAAATATGATTCTGTAATGGATGCTACACCAGCACCTGCATCATCAATTGCACCTAAACCTTTTAGGGTCATACCGATAGCTGCAAATGTTTGGGTTAATTCTTTGTATGAAACATTTCCCATGTGTCCAATTCTGAAGACATTTCCTTTTAAGTGATCTTGTCCTCCAGCTAATTCAACACCATATTTGTCACGGGTGGTTCCTCTAAAGTCAGCATCTTTAACGCCTTCAGGCATTTTGACTGCAGTAACTGTAGCAGATGATACTGCTTCGTCTGCAAATAATTCTAAACCTAAAGCTTTAACAGCTGCAACACTTGCTTTTGCTGCTTTGTGGTGGCGTGCAACTCTTTCATCTAATCCTTCTTCTAAAACCATTTTTAAAGCTTCGTTCATTGCATAAGTAAGTGAAACGGAAGGTGTGTATGGAGTTTCAGGAGGGACTTTGCTTCCGCTTTTCCTAGCAGCTTTCAAATCTAAATAAAAAGTGTTGGTTTCCACTTTATCAACAGCAGCCCATGCATCATCGCTTAATGTAATAGCAGCCATTCCTGGTGGTGCTGCAATACATTTTTGTGATCCTGTAAGACAGACGTCAATGCCAAATTTTTCAACGTTTACTTCATCTCCTGCAAGGGAAGATACGGTATCTACGATGTATAATGCATCATAATTTTTCATTACTTTACCGATTTCTTTAATAGGTGCAGCTACACCGGTTGAAGTTTCATTGTGAATTACACTTACAGCTTTTATGTCTTCATCTGCATCCAATGCTTCAGCAATAGCTTCTGGAGTTACAGCAGTTCCCCATTCAACTGCTAATTCTTTGGTTTCAATTCCGTGAGTGTTAGCTATTTTCATGAAACGTTCTCCGAATTTTCCACCTACGACATTTAACATTTTTTCTCCAGGTGCTATGGTATTAGCAATACCTGCTTCCATAGCTGCAGTTCCAGATCCGGTTAATAAATAAGAATCATTTGGGGTTTGGAAAACTTTACTCATCAATTCAGTAGTTTCAGTTAAAATTTCACCATATTTAGCGCCTCTGTGGTTAACAACAGCTTGTGACATCGCATTGAGTACTCTTGGATGTACTGTTGTTGGTCCAGGAAGCATTAATAAAATATCGTTCATTAAATTCCTCCAATTTTCTAGAAAATTAGCTTAATTTCAAGCTATAACTATTTATTATTTTTATAGTTATTAAATATTTTTAATGTGTGAGTTTATTCACATTATTAGAATTTTTAAATACATATTTTAATTTATTGTTCAATAAAAATTTATTTTTTTTCATATTGTTTAAATTATTTGCATAATCTATGATGTTGTATGCAATGTTTGGAAAAGAGATTTTCAAAAAGTAGGGATGTTTGTATAAAAGATCATTTTTTAAAAAGGGATAAAGAGATAGGCTATTATTAGCCTATTTTCTTTTTATAGTATAAACTCCAATAAGGGAGCAAACTGCTAATAAAGCTAATATAGGATTACCGGTAGCAGGTAATGTATGGGTTGTAGCTGTGCCGTTGGTGGTTGAATTTCCACTGCTGGTTGTATTTCCAGTTTCGTTTGAAAAACCACCTGTTGCATTTGTTCCATGAGTGTGGTATGGAACACTGTCATCATACCTGTCTCCAGAAGCATTGCCTGTTGCATTGGTTCCATCAGCGTGGTGTGGAACGCTGTCATCAGCAATGTCGCCTGTACTTTCATCCACTCCAATTACATTATTATCCATATCAATACTGAGTACGTCATCGGAATTTGTAGCAATATCCTCAGCAGCACATGCGGAACCTGCTGAAATTAATACACAAAATATTGCTAATATTGTCATTGCTTTTATTTTTAAATCCATATTATCACCTCAGTACCGTTTTTTTAGGAATTTGCAATTTTTTACAAATTAGCTTTTACAGTACAATTAATAGTTTAAACTGACTCACATATAAAAGTTTTCGCATGTAAGTGCTCACTTACATTGTAAAATGAATAGATAAAGAATATTAATTCTTTTTAAAACTAATTAACTACAATAAAACCTTTGATGTTGATTTGGTCTTATCTGTTTCAATTAATGTGGTGGATTCAGTAGGTTTAAAGAAGATGTTTGATATATCTAATATCATGATTAAAAGGATTTGTTTATTTACGATAGGTTTATTTGTAATGTCGCTTGGTGTGGCTTTTTCAATAGTGTCAACTCTTGGAACAACTCCTATAAGCTCTATTTCATATTCTTTAGCATTAATAACAAATATTAACATTGGAATAACAACATTTGTATTTAATGCAGCATTAATTTTAATCCAATTTCTTATTTTAAGGTCTAAATTCAAGAAAAAAAGATTGCTCCAGTTTATAAATTGTGTTCTATTTGGTTATTTCACTGATTTGGCTCTGTATTTGGTTTCATTTGTTCCATTTGACAATACCATTTTGTTTTCAGTATTGTTTTTAGTAATCAGTATTTTTCTGATAGCTCTTGGAATATTCATCTATCTTCCAGCAAACATCGCTCCTCTTCCGGGTGAAGGATGTGTTGAAGCGATAGCTATTGTAACTGGCTGGAGATTTTCAACAATAAAGATAGCTTTTGATGCAACAATGGTAATAATCTCATTGATACTGTGCGGTCTATTTTATACCTCGATATTTGGTGCCGTTAATGTTGGAACAATCATATCTGCTTTCATGGTGGGATTTACTTTAAGACAGATTTCCAATTTATACTTCAAATTAACAGGCAAGCGAATCAATGTCGTAAATCAATAGCACAAATTATTTAATTGGTTAATGGGTATATTAATATAGTGAGGTTTAAACATGGAATTCGGTCTTTGGGAGAGATATTATAAAGAAATTCTTGATGATTTTGGTTTTTCAAGAGATGATGATGAATATTCGGCAAAAGTATTGGACGAGATATTGTCTGAAGAAGGTTGCCTTACATTGGATGATTTAGGTCAAATTGTTAATTTTTCAGATAAATACATTGTATTTGGTGCTGGACCATCTCTAAAAAAACATATTGTAGAATTGAAAGAAAATAAGGACTTAAAAGATTATGTTTTGGTTGCAGCAGATGGTGCAACCACTGCTTTGATTGAAGAGAGGATTTCTCCGGATATTGTGGTGACAGATTTGGATGGAAATCTTGATGATATTCTTTTGGCAAACTTGAGGGGCGCAAACATTGTCGTTCATGCCCATGGGGACAATCTGGAACAGATAATTAAATTCACATCATTTTTCAATAATGTTCTTGGAACTACTCAGGCTCAACCTGTTGGCAATGTATACAACTTTGGAGGATTCACCGATGGGGACAGGGCCATATTTTTAGCCGTTGCTCTTGGAGCTAGCGAAATTACTTTGGCTGGTATGGATTTCGGAGATATTGTAACAAAATACTCACGACCAAAACTTTCAACCGATTTGGCAGATGCTGATGAGTTCAAAAGGAAGAAATTGAAGTATGCTGAAGAATTGACTGCATGGATAGTTGAAAATGAAAATGCAGATATTATTAATTTGTGCGAATAATAATTGATTTATACTAGTTAAAATAGATTAGATAATATGGCAATTGAAGATATTTTAATGTATGATGAAAGTCTTTTTCAAAATATTAATGCTTTTGACCCTGATTATATGCCTCAAAACTATAATTTCAGGGATACTCAAATGGAAGCAATGGCAATGTCCATAAGGCCTGCCATAAGAGGAGGTAAACCATCAAATGCAATTGTTTTAGGTTCTCCTGCTACTGGAAAAACAACTGCAATTAAAAAAGTATTTGAACTCGTTGAAAAGACTTCAGAGAAGGTTGTATGTGTTTATATTAACTGTCAGATTCATACTACTCGTTTTGGAATTTTTTCACAAATCTACAAGAAAATATTTGGCCATATTCCTCCAGAAACTGGTGTTCCTTTCTCAAGAATTTATGATCAAATTATGAAATATCTTCAAACTAATGATAAAGCATTAATAGTTGCTTTTGATGATGTCAATTATTTATTCCAAAGTAAAACTGCTAATAAAGTATTTTACGATGTTTTAAGAGCATATGAAGAATATAATGGAGTTAAAACTTCTACTTTTGCAATCCTTTCTGATTTGGAATTCAAATATGCTTTCGATAAGAATGTAAATACTGTTTTCATTCCTCAGGAAATAACTTTTCCTTTATATTCATACACTGAAATTGAAGAAATCCTTAAAAACAGGGCAAAGGCAGGATTTTATCCAAATGTTTTGGGCGATGATATACTTGAACAAATTGCAATGTATACCTACGAAAAAGGAGACCTGAGAATTGGAATCAATCTTTTAAGGACATGTGGTAACATTGCAGAAGCTGATGCCAGCCGTGAAATTACTCAACAGCATTATGATGAGGCTGTTGATTCACTTGTTTCAATCAACATCAAACAGGCTATTGATTCTTTAAATGATGAGGAAAAAAGTGTCCTAAAGGCAATAGCGGATTATGATGGGGTATACACAGCCGGCGAATTATCCGAAATATTCAAAGAAAAAACAGGGTCCAGTTATACTTCATTTTATAGGATTCTGGATAAATTAGAATTTGTAAGATTAATTGATACCAAATTTACAGGAAAAGGGGTTAAGGGAAAATCTCGTGAAATTATATTGCGTTTTAACCCCGATGACTATGTCATATGATTTTCCTGTAGGAAATTAGTTTCTGTTAACATTAGATTTTGCATGGTAAGCTTTATCTAATGTGCAGCGTTAAGGGTTTGGTATTGTATTTTTTTTAAAAACAGTTAATCAAGCTTAGAGTAAGCCTGGAGTTGCTGCAACAACAGAAATAACTGATAAAAGTAATGCAGTTATTACTAAAAGCATTACCATGCAAGATTGAACATCATAGTCGCTGTATCTTATTTCATCTTTTATTGAACTTTTTTTTCTTAAATCTGCTTTTAATGAGGTATCTTTATTACTTAACATATCAATCACTATACTTAATATTATAAAAATACTAATATAAACTAAGAGAAAGAGAGCGTCTGAAAAGTAATCATGAGGGATAAAAATTATGAAAAAATATGAGTATTTTGATGTTACTGCCGATATTGGATTTAAAGCATATGGAAATGATTTGAATGAAGCATTTGAAAATGCGGGATTGGCTATTTTTAATATAATTTCTGATACTTCCAATGTTGATTCAAGTATTGTTAAATCATTTGAAATAACCTCGGAAGATGAAGTATCTCTTTTATATGATTATCTTGAAGAGCTGTTGTTTTACCATGAAGTGGATTTCATGCTTTTTTGTGATTTTGATGTGGAAATTAAAAGGATGGGTGATGCTTTTAATCTTAAAGCAAAAATCAAGGGAGAGTCCATAGATTGGAATAAACATGAGCGAAAAACTGAAATTAAGGCAATAACATTTCATATGATGGATGTTAAAAAAACAAGTCATTATGAGCTTCAAGCTATTGTTGATTTGTAATTTATTTATAATAGAAATTTTATATTTATTATTATGAAAAGAAGAAAAACTGTTTCACGAACTCTTGAATTTATTCTGGGTATTGTAGGTTCCGTTTTGGGAATATTTTCAGGTTCTTTTTTAATTTTCTTAGAAAATTATGGACAAGTACACATTTCCTTTTTGGGTTTTGTTGCTATTTTGGCTTCTATTTTAGGTATTGTTTCTTCATTCTATTTAAGAAGAAACGAAGAAGCGGCAGGTATCGGATTTTTAATTGCTACAATGTTTGTCATTGTTGGTGCGGACCATATTAATGTGATTAGTGCATTGTTCTTACTCTCAGCAGGGATATTGACATTGTTCAGAAAATAGATTAAAAAAATATTTATACTTTTTAATGTTAACTATAATTGATGGTTACTATTTACAATTCATTAAATGAGCGTGGAATTCATGTGATGGATTCTTTTGAATTTGAATACGGAAGAGTCTTGAATGATGTTGAAGTTGAGTATTCTACCTATGGAGTTCCAAAATATGATGAAGACGGTTATATTACTAATGCGATCTTGTTTTCATCTACATTTCGAGGAATCTATTCTTTTTTAGCTGGAATGCATAACTATGTATTGGACAATAGTAATTTTAATGAAGAATCTTATTTTATACTAATTAAATCTTTAGGAACACCGGGTTCATGTTCTCCGTCATCAACAGGATTGAATGGTGATTTTCCGAAATACACTGTTAGAGACCAGGTAAACTTTAGAAGACAATTCTTATCTGAAAAATTTAAAATCAAAAAGGTTTTAGGTTTGGTCAGTGAAGGCATTGGTGCATTTCAATTTTTAACATGGGCCTGTGAGTATCCTGATGAAATGGAATTTTTGGTAATTGTAAATAGTGCAGCTAATGTTTCAGGTTACAGGTTTATTCTTTCAAAGACTTTTGAATACATTATAGCTTCAGTTGATAACTCTGATGATAGTTATAGTGTTTCTAAAAATAATGCAATTATTGCAATCAACGCTTTGCTTTTCGCTCATTCATCTTCTAAAACTGCATTCAATAAACTGGATAATGATGAAATTACGGTTGCCTTTGAAGATTTTGCCGATGAATGTTTCTTTAGAGACATTTATGATTTCAAATTTAGAAATGAATGTGATATGGAATTCGATATTGTTGATAAACTGCCGGATATTAAGGCAAAATCATTGTTCATTGGAACAAATACTAATTATTTCCATTCCCAGTTTGACATGATTCCATTTAAGGAATTGGTTAAAGATTCCGAAGTTTTAATTGATAATACTACTCAAAATGATTATTATTTTAAACAAGATGATTATAAAAGTATTGGAGATAAGATAATCTCCTTTTTAGACCAATTTTTAAATGAATAATATTTTTTTTGTTATTATCAGCCATTTCACCAAAACTTTATTTAAATATCACCTATAAATATTAAAGCATAATAATTTTGTGATTTTTATGACAATTAAAGATGAAATTAAAAAAGTTAGAGATAATGTTTATGAGATTCCAGGCTCTTACGATAAAAAAATGAGAGCTTCTGGAAGATTTTATATCGATGATGAAAGTTTTGAAAACCTGGAAGAAGGTGCCGTTAAACAGATTGTAAATGTTGCATGCCTTCCTGGTGTTCAAAAATACTCCATTGGTCTGCCGGACATTCACTTCGGATACGGATTTCCAATAGGTGGAGTCGCAGCATTCAGCTTAAGAACTGGTATAGTATCTCCTGGAGGGGTCGGTTTTGACATTAACTGTGGCGTAAGATTAATTAAATCTAATCTAACCATTGAAGATGTTGAAGACCATTTGGACGAGCTTACAGAAAAGCTTTTTAAAAATATACCTTCTGGAGTTGGAAGTAAAGGTAAAATAAAACTTGAAGAAGGCGAAATTGATAAGGTTCTAGACTTTGGTGCTGAATGGGCTGTTGAAAATGGTTACGGATGGCCGGAAGATTTGGAAGTTTTGGAAGAAAACGGAAGAATGATTGATGCAAACTCAAGCATCGTATCTGATAAAGCTAAAAAAAGAGGAATTCCACAATTAGGCTCACTTGGTTCTGGAAATCACTTTTTAGAAATCCAGGTCGTTGATGAAATCTACAATGATGAAGTGGCTGAGGTATATGGCCTTAAAAAAGGAATGATTGTAGTAATGATTCATACAGGATCAAGGGGATGTGGACACCAAATATGTTCTGATTATCTAAGGATTATGGATAAGGCTTATAAAAATTATAAAATTCAAATTGAAGATAGGCAGCTTGCATGTGCTCCACTAGATTCAAAAGAGGCTCAAAACTATATTATGGCTATGGCGGCTGCAGCAAATTATGCATGGGCAAACAGACAAATGATAACTCATTGGGTTCGCGAAACCTTTGAGGATGTTTTAGGAAAATCTGCAAAAGACATGGAAATGGATATATTATATGATGTTGCCCACAATATTGCTAAAATGGAAACTCATAAGGTTTATAAACGTGAAGAAGAGTTATTGGTTCACAGAAAAGGTGCAACCCGTGCTTTCGGACCTGGATGCGAAGAAGTTCCGGAAAAGTACCGGGAAGTCGGACAGCCTGTATTGATTCCAGGTACTATGGGAACCGCATCATATGTATTGCACGGAACTGAAGTTGCAATGGAAGAAACTTTTGGATCTACTGCTCACGGTGCCGGAAGAGTTCTTTCAAGGTCTCAGGCCAAAAAGGATTATTCTGCTGATGAAATCACTCAGGATATGGAAAGCAAAGGAATCAAGATTAAGGCAAACAGCAAACATGTTATTGCTGAAGAGGCTCCTGGTGCTTACAAAGATGTGGATAGCGTTGTTCGTGTATCTGACAGTACTGGAATTGCTAAATTAGTTGCACGTGTCAAACCATTGGCTGTTACAAAAGGATGATTATATGATTGGTATAATAGGGGGTAGTGGAGTATATGAAATTACCCATAAGGCTGATTCCTGCACTAAAAAGCTAGTCAAAACAGATTATGGTGATGTTGAAGTCTCAATTTTGAACATATTTTCAAAAAAGGTGGCTTTCATACCCCGTCATGCTGCAGGTCATAATATTCCACCTCATAAAATCAATTTCAGAGCTAACGTCGATGCATTGAAAAATGTTGGAGTTACCAAGATAATTGCCACCAATTCAGTAGGGTCTATGAACCTGGAAATGCCTCCAGGTTCGTTTGTGATTCCAAATGATTTTTTAGATTTTTCACAAAACAGGGCAAAAACCTTTTATGAAGATAAGGTGGTTCATATAGATGTGACTGAACCTTATTGCAGTTCTTTAAGTGATATTTTGGATAAATCCGGTGATGTAATTTTGGGCGGAACCTATGTCTGCACTGAGGGGCCAAGATTTGAAACTCCTGCTGAAATTAAAATGTTTAAGATGCTCGGAGGAGATTTGGTAGGTATGACTGGTGTTCCTGAAGTTACTTTGGCACGTGAAAGGGAAATGTGTTATGCTTCAATATGCATCGTGTCCAATTATGCATCCGGAATTTCACAAAACAATCTGACAATCGATGAAGTTTTCGAAATGATGGGTGAAAAGGAAGTTGAGCTACTTGAATTAATATATAATTTCATTAAAAATGTGGATGATTCCACAGATTGCACATGTCTTCATGCATTAGATGGAGCAGAAGTGTAAGTGTTATAATAATAATAGGTTCATTTAATTAAAAGAGGGATTAATATGAGATTGGCTGTAGTATCTTCTGATGGTGAAAATGTGGATTTGCACCTTGGAAAGGGAAAATCTGTTTACATCTATGATTGGGATGAAGAATTGAGCTTTGTTGAGAAAAGGGATGTTGAAATTGCAGAGGATTCAAAACATCAAGGGGGCAAGGTCTTAAAGACATGCAGTGATTGTGATGTTTTGATATCTGTTCAATATGGTTTCAAATCTAAAATAAAAGCAGATGATCAAGGAATTAAATTGGTAATGGATGAAGGTCCAATTGATGAAGTTTTAAAAAGATATGTTGACCATGTTAATTTTATGAAAAATTAACATTTTTTTTTTAAACAATATTTAAATAACACGAGTTATAAATTTGATATTAGTGGTGATTTAAATGGATTTATCAAATTTATGCAAATTGTCTGCTGATGAAATTTTAAAAGGCTCTTTTGGCATAGAATGGGAAAGCCTTAGAGCTTACTCTGATGGTAAACTATCTTTAACACCACATCCTGAAGTATTCGGAGATAAGTTAAAAAATCCTTTAATAACTACTGATTTTTCTGAAAGCCAAATTGAAATTATAACTCCAACTTTCAATTCGATTGATGAGGCTTTCAATGTTTTTTCTCTTTTGGCAGATTTGGTCAATGCCCATCTTCCTGATGATGAATACCTGTGGTTTCAGTCAATTCCATGCATATTACCATATACTCATGAAATCCCGATTGCAAGGTATGGTGACGAAGGGATTGAATCTGAAAAATATCGTATTGAACTGGCTAAAAAATATGGTTTTAAAAAGCAGATGATTTCAGGGGTTCATTTTAACTTTTCATTTTCTGAAGATGTCCTTCATAAATTATATGGTATTGCCAATTGCAAATCTTCTTTTAAAGAGTTTAAAAACGAAATTTATTTGAAAATCGCCCGTAATTATTTAAGATACTGCTGGCTGATAATTTATTTGACCGGCTGTTCAATTGGGTTGCATGATTCCTTTTCTAAGGATTGTATTCATTTGATGGATGCTCGTGATGTCTATGGAAGCTATTACAGTACTAAAGGGCCTTCATTTAGAAATTCTTCATGCGGATATAAAAATCTGAAGGATTTGCATCCAAGTTACAATTCAGTTGAGGAATTCACTGATGACGTGCAGTCTTTTATTGATGATGGCGACTTGTCACAGGCCAAGGAGCTGTACACGCAAATCAGATTAAAACCAAAAGATCCCTCTGACATGTTGATGTCTCTTAAAGAGGATGGAATTCAATATATTGAAATAAGGACTTTGGATATCAATCCGTTTTATAAATGCGGTCTTATACGAAATGATATGAAATTTTTACACCTATTTTTAATATATATGGCCATTAAAAATGAGTCTGATTATGCAGATTGGCAAAAGGAAGCTAAAATAAATGAAGAGCTTGCTGCTGAAAGGGCATATGACGAATCTATGAGGCTTTTAAAAGACGGTGAGGAAATAACATTTAAAAAATGGGCTTCCGAAATCATAAATGAGATGTATGGTATGTGTGAGGTTTTAAATATTGGTGCTGAGGATACGTTGAAGTTAATGCATGACCGTGTTTCAAATCCGGAATTAACTTATGGTCAGAGATTGCTTGAACTAATCAGTAAAAGGGGTTACATCAACACGCACATGATGCTTTCAATGAACAACAAAAAGACAAGCAAGGATTTTGTTAAAAACATGGACATTCATGAATGTGGATTATATGAAAAATATGTCCCGATTGCACTGTTTAACAAAAATGATTTTTAGGGCTTATTTACACATTTGAATGATTATTCTGTCTTTTTTCTTTATGAAATTTTTCAACTTCCAAAAATATATTTTTCAATATTCCGATTTTTTGCTAGAAATATGTGATTTTTAACAATCTTTATATATCATGAGAAAAATAATTAAAAATAACCTTTATGGGCGGGTTTTATAAAATAAAACTTAATTACAAATATTTACTTAAAATAACGTGAGAATAACTCACAATAGTCGAATAACTGATTATAAATC
>R27__coassemble_1274_pt1 | contig 12031 bp, 5 predicted proteins | sample R27__metabat2_low_PE_024 | metagenome-assembled genome bin R27
GGATTTAATTGAAACAAAATTATATGGCTTTTCATTTGATGATAAAAACATAATTACACAAAATAATATTGGTAATTTAACTAGTGAAGGAACTTATGTATATATTAAAAATGAAGATAATAAAATACAAATTTTTCAAGATTTCAATGGTAGTTATGGATTATATTTATTCAAATTTGATGATTTTTTCGCTATTTCAAATTCATTTCTCAAATTAGTCGAATTCTTAAAAAAAGATTATGCACTCACATTAAATGAAGATTATGCTAAATATTTCATGGCATCTGGATTAAATTCAACAATGTATGATGAAACATTAGTAAATGAAATTGAAATCATCTCAAGATGTTTCATTGTTGAGATAGATAAAAAAACTAAATCAATTTATTTTAAAAAAATTGATTATAAAGAACATTCTATTGAATTAAACTCTAAAAAAGCATTAGAAATTTTAGATAATTGGTTTTTTAAATGGACAAATCATATTCGATTGTTAAAAGAAAAAACTAATAATATTCAATTTGATTTAAGTGGAGGTTTTGATTCAAGAATAATGTTATTGCTGTTGTTGTGTGCCAATGTCGATTTAAACAAAATTGAAATAAGATCTTTTGATGATGGTGAAATTTGCCATAGTGAAGATTTTCTAATTGCTAGTGAAATTGCAAGCTATTTTAATTTTAAATTAAATAATAAAGTTATCAATAGTGAAAAAATAAATTTTAAAGATATCCATACACCTCTCAATATTTCATTTTATACAAAGTTAGGTTTCCACAACCAGTTAAATTATAAATTTTATAAAAGTTGCCAGCCGATTTATAATTTTGGTGGACTGGGGGGAGAGAAGTTAAGGGATTATATTAATGCTACTCCTGAAGAATATTTAAAAATCTACACTGAACGTGCCAAAAAAACTGATATATCTTTAGAAAAAGCTACTGAAAGACTTCTGCAAAAAACAATTCATAAAATTTCCAATGAATTTGATATTGATAAGAACTCTAAAGAAATTTGCAGAACTATTTATGCCGAAACTAGAAACAGATATCATTTCGGAAAACTGGCTGTTGAAGAATATTTCTCAAATAAATTTCTTTTAATGCCTTTTTTTGACCCTGAATTAAATAAACTTAAATTATGCACTAATGAATGTGGGGATCATAATTTGTTATTTGCTTTAATTTATTTGAGATATTGCCCAGAACTGTTGAACTTTAAATTTGAAGGTAATCGTAAAATTGATGAAAAAACATTAGATTATGCTCAAAAAATTAACGAAATTTCACCTTTCACCAATAAAAAGTATTCTTATATTAGTGGGCCGGAAATAGATGAAAATTGTTTGAATAAATATTATGATATCAATCAGGAATATATACGATGGGAAACTGATGGTTATTATATAAAATGGGATGATGTTGATAATTATTTAAGAAACATATTCAAATCAAGGGATTTTAAAAAAGAATTTGAAAAATATTTTTCAAATGAATTATACTATGATATATATCAAATAATTAATCAAGAAACATATTTTCCTCTACAAAGGTCATATCCTGCATTTGCAGTTTTGAAAATAATTAATGATGTACAATTCAGCCAAAATAGAAATAAACATGTTTTGACGGATTGGTTTGAAAGTTTTGATATAACAAAACAAGAAACTTATGATTTTATCAATTCTAAGATGATGATAAGTTCTTTACTGAATTATATTACTTTAAGAATTGATATAAAAAACAATTCAATTGAGTGCAATACTATTAAACTTATTGAAAATAGTGATGATGATTCTACATTTAATTTTCCTGCATGGTTTACTAATCATTTTGGGAAAGGTTTGGTTTTAGAGAGTAAAAAAGGCAAAATTAAAATAAAATTCCAATGTATAAATGATGGTGTTCTAGAAATAAGATTTCGAGGAAAGGATGTGAGGGATAAGCAGGGGAATAGATTCCCTATTTATATTGATTTAACAAATGTAGTAATTAATGGTAATGTCATATTAAATGAAAATAAGCTTGTATGGCATGATGAACCATTTTTATTTAAAAAAGAAGTTATGGATGGGGAAATTATATCTATTGATGCAGAATGGATGCCATTCACTAATCTTAGCTCTTATAATAAAGTTTAATTTCATATGTAAAATTGATCGATTTCCTAGATTTAGGTGTCGTTTGTGAAATCCAATTCATTTATGTTTTATCAAGTTAAATGTAATTTCGCATCACATTTAATGTTAAATTTTAATATTAAAATGCAATTTAGGCAAAATTTATCAATTAAAATAAAATATGGTAATTTTTATATTGTTTTAGAACTATGACTATAGTTCCGTTTTTATACAGAACCCATTTGCAATGTTCATTAAAATCATCTAATAAATTGTCACATTGCTTTTTTGATATTAATGAATTGTCTCTGTTGAAATATTCAAATCGCTTGCATAAATTGGAGGTATGCTTAAAATTAAAAACAAAATTAATAATGCAGAAAAACAAATCTTTTTAACATCAGTAATGCCATGTGCATTTTGAATTATCTATAAAAATGTTGGCATTTAGTTTGAAAAAATATCTGTTTAAAACCTGTATTTTATAAAAATTTTATGGGATGTTTTTAAGATAATTTAGTAACTCTTCTTTAGAGATATTTTTTAAATATTGATCATTGATTTCACGTTTTTCATCAAATCCTATGCATACATAATGCAGTTGTGGTGAAAAATACCTGCACCATTTACTTTTCCTAATATCTTCGTTATTTTTCAAATAATGTCCTATATCAAAATAATCACTATTTTTAAGTGCTTTGTAGAGCTTTAAATTTATTGAAATCTCTTGGGGATTTGATTTTAAAATCAGATAAACATAAGAAATGGGATTCAGTAATCCTTTAACTAAATTATTGTTTTTTAAGTATTCAATTTCCAAATCTTTGTTTTCAATTTCTTTTTTATTGCAGTTAATGAAATAGCTATTCGTATCTAATTTTGATAATTGGTGGAGATACTCTTTTTTTATCAGATTTAAATGATTTTCGGTTTCCCTATGTCTAAGAATTTCATTATTCAAATCATTTTCTTTAAGTATCATTTTTGATTTTAAATCTGAAAGTTCATCCTTTAAACTAATTAATTCATTTAATAGTGTGTCGTGTTTGGTTTCTATGTTTTTGATTTTTTCATTTGATTTTTTGAGGATGTTGTCATTTTCAGTTATTAGTTCGGTGGTTTTTTCATTTAGTTTGATGATGTTTGTGGTTAATTCGTTGATTTTATTTTCTTTGTCTCTAATGGTATGATTTTTATTGGTTAATTCATTGTTAATATTTTTAATTTCATTTTTTAAATCAGAGATATTTGTGGTTATTTCGTTTATTTTTGTGTCTTTGTTATGAATAACATCGTCTTTTTCTTTTAGTTTTAATGTTAAGTTTATATTTGTGTCATCTTTGTCTGTTAGAAGTTCATTTATTTTTTTTATTTCTTTTTCAAGTCTGAAATTATTATATGTTATTTTGTCAATTTTTTTTTCATTGTCTCTAATGATTTTTTCGTTTTCTTTTAGTTTCAATATCAAGTTTGTATTTATGCTGTCCTTATTTGCTAAAGTTTCATTTAGTCTATTTTTTTCATGTTTAAGCTCTAAAATGTTTGTTGTTAGTTCGGAGATTTTTATTTCACTCTCTTCAATAGTATTGTCCTTTTTGGTCAATTTTTTTCTGCTTTCATCTTCTAGTTCTTTAATTTTTTTTTCAGATATCAACCTGTTTAGGTATTCTTTATCTGAAATTTGCTTTTTAAGGTATTCGTTTTCATCATTGAGCTTTGAAATTAATTTTTCTTTAGTTTTAAGCAATAAATTGTTCTGTTCGTATTCATATTGGTCCAGTTTGGACTGAAATTCTAATAGTAGGTAATCTTTGGTTTTAGTATTAATTTCTTTGATTGAATTTATCTCTTCTTTCAAATAATCTATTTCCATTTTTGCATTTTTGTCTGGTTTTAATGGGTTTGATGCATGATTCGTATCAATGGAATTAGTTTTCTTTTCATTCATTTTTATCTCTCATTATAAATTTTTATGCAATTTTTACACCAGTTATGCATTTTTAAGTATAATATTTTTCATTTAAATAAAAATATTTAAATATTTTATAAACTAATCTATTATGTATATTATATTTTACCATTATAAATATACTTTTGGACTAATGATTATGATTTCTGTTATCATTCCGGTTTACAATGTCGAACCCTATTTATTTGTATGCTTGAACAGTGTTTTGAGCCAAACATTTGGGGATTTTGAAATAATATGCATTGATGATGCATCATCAGACTCTTCTTTAGATATTTTAAATTATTTTGCCAAAAAAGACTCACGAATTAAAGTCATTCAAAATGAAACAAACATGGGTCCGGGATATAGCCGAAACCGTGGACTTGAAATTTCGAAAGGAAAATACATTTCATTTCTTGATGGTGATGATTTTTTAAGTCTTGATGCATTTGAAATTCTTGTTAAAAAAGCAGAAAAAGACAGTCTTGATGTAATCATATTTAAAAATGTTGTGCTATATGACAATAAAAATGATTTTGGAATGGAGTCATATTATGATATGAAATTCATGGACAGATTTGAAAACAAAATATTCAATCATTGGGATTTGGACAAAACCAAACTCTTTGAAATGTCTAATGCTCCCTGGAACAAATTCTATCTGAAATCATTTTTGGATGATAACAACATTTACTTCCCAAATGAAAACCTCATTCATGAAGATAATCCATTTTTTTATGAAGTTATCACATCTGCAGATAGAATTTCAATTATCAACCGTTACCTTCATAACCGAAGAAGAAGAGTGGGTTCAATCATGACGCTTACAAATGAAAGACTCTTTGACAATATTGAAATTGCTAAAATTATTCTGGATTATTTCATCAAAAAACCAGAATTATATGATTACTATAAAATGGAAGTATTAAATTATATGTTTAATTCTCTCTTTTATGGAAAATACCATCAAATAGATGATAATCTAAAAGAGAAGTTCTACATTATGGTTCAGAATGCCTGCATGCTTTTTATTAATCAGTACGATTTATATGATGACATTACTGAAATTGTCAATCAGGATGTCCTAAAATTTTTTAGATTCTATGATTTGAGGTGTGAAGATGGCTAAAGTTTCTGTGATAATGCCAGTTTACAACTGTGCGGATGTCTTGAAAAGGGCTGTTGAAGCAGTTTTAAACCAGACTTTAGATGATATTGAGTTGATTCTGGTTGATGACTGTTCTGATGATGGGAGTGGAGAAATTATTGATGAATATTCAAAAAAACATGATAATGTCAAATCCATTCATTTGCCGCAAAATTCCAAATCTCCTTCAAAACCAAGAAATATGGGCATCAAATTAGCCAGTTCAGACTACATCATGTTTCAGGATGCTGATGATGAAATGAACATAAATGCATGCCAATATTTGTATGATGTTATTATTGCAGAGGATGCCGATATTGCTGGGGGATTTTACAGAAAAAACAATGATGGAGATGCATTTAAAATCGATTATGGCTTGTGGGAGGATATTTTTCGCCAAGTGTCAGAAATCAATCATGAAATCCTTGAATCAGATGAGCTTTTCACATATAAAATTAATTCAATAAAAGAAAATCCGAGAATGCTTGCAGACCACAGGTTAAGTTCAAAAATATACAAAAAATCCCTGTTTTTGGATAATGGCATTGAATTTTGTGAGGATTTGCAAGGTGGTGAGGACACTCTCGTGTTATTCAATGCATTAATCAAGGCAAATGGTATTGTTTTTATAAACAGGGTGGTTTATGATTATCATATGCTCAACTGCAATTCACTTTCCAAAAACATATCATTTAAAACTGTATCGGATAGATTGAAGGCTTACAGTTTGATGTATGAACTTGCAGTATCTAATGATATAACTGAAATTTTCGTAATATATCTTCTGGGTCGAAAACTCAATTACTGGACATCCATACATCTTACAAAATCTAAATTATCTCGCAAAGAGGTTATTTCACTTTTTAAATCATATCAGATACTTTTCAGTGAATGCAGAAATTATGGTGTGGAATTTTCACAGTTTTTCAATGAATTGTGTGAACATATTAAAAATGGTGAATTTGAACAAGCTGGCGATATGATTGTTCCACATCACAATCCCAAAATAAGCATTATCATTCCAGTTTATAATGTTTCAGGTCATATTCAACGGGCTTTTGATTCAATATTAAATCAGACAATCGGTTTTGCGAATCTGGAAGTGATTTTTGTTGATGATGCTTCAACTGATGGAAGTGACCAAATCATAAAAAACTATGCAGAGAAATATGATAATGTATATGGATTTTTTTTGGAAAATAATAGTGGAAGTGCTGGAAAACCAAGAAATGTTGGAATTTCAAATGCCACATCTGATTATGTGATATTTTTAGATCCTGATGACTTATTTATGGATAATGCATGTGAAATACTCTTTGATGAAATCGAAGGTGAGGCCTGTGATATTGTAAGTGGTGTCCATACGCTTGACGGTGTAAATCCGTTTCCGGGTTTGTGGCTTAAAACGTTATTTGGTGAGGAAAGCTCTGCAGAAAATAAAAATGAAGTTAATCAGATGGTTGATGAAAATTTCTCATTGAGGATAGAAAGTATTGACGAAAGGGATTCTATTATAACAAATCATGGATTATCTTCTAAAATCTTCAAAAAGGATTTCCTAATTGATAATGATATTACATTTCCTGAAAAAATCGTTGCACAGGATTCCGTTTTTTTATTCAACGCATTTTTAAATGCTTCAGGTATTAAATTTATTAATAGATTAATCTATCTCTACTGTCGTGATAGGGCCGATGGTGAAAATGCATCTGCAAGTAACATTTTTTCCAAGGGGAGGCTGATTGAAAGATTAGATGCTTATTTTAAAATGTATTATCTGAGTTTGGAAAAAAACAGGACAAAAATTTTTGTAAAACATTTGCTTTTGAATAAGCTGAATTATTTCACTAAATTCCATCTGATTAAATGTGACCTGCCTATAGGTGACATGCTGGATATACTGGAGTATGCAACACCTTTATATAAACTCTATTTTGACTATAATCCTGATTTTGCTGGAAAATTCTCACATCTCTTCAGGGATATTGCATGCAAAAATTATGAGGATGCTTTGCGACGCATTTTCAATTTTGAAATTCCAAATCAGAAAAACATCAGGGTTGCAACAATTTTTGATTCATTTTCCCATAATTCATTTAAATATGAGTTTGATTTAATCTCATTAACTCCGGATTCCTGGAAAGAGCAACTTGAAAGTGGAAAACCTGATTTATTTTTCTGTGAATCCGCATATCATGGTATTTCAAAAAAAAGTAGTCCTCATGGTGTTTGGGTTGGAAAATTATCTCAAAAGTCACTTTGTGATAATTTAAGGGGCATATTAACATATTGCAATCAAAACAATATTCCAACTATTTTTTGGAATAAGGAGGATCCGGTTTCGTTCACAGACAAGTTTTCATTTACAAACACTGCACTGAATTTCGATTATATATTCACAAGCTGCGAGGAATCTGTCATTGAGTATAATCTCAGAGGTCATGAAAATGTTTGTCCATTAATGTTTGCATCCCAGCCAAAGCTATTCAATCCAATCAAACGGGACAGGTTAAAGGATACTGTTGTATTTGCGGGCACTTGGTATTCAAAATTTCCTCAAAGATGCAAGACAATGGAGGAAATATTTGATAGGATTTTAAATAAGAATTTAAACTTAAAAATTTATGATAGGTTTTCCAATTCATCAATTGAGAGCATGAAATATCCTGAAAAATACAGGCCTTATGTAAACGAGGGTGTCGAGTATACTCAAATTCCAGAGGTCTACAAGGAATCAGAGTTCGGCCTTAACTTCAACACTGTAACCGATTCAAACACCATGTTTGCCAGAAGGGTATTTGAACTTATGGCTTCAAATACTGTTGTCCTCTCGAATTATTCTAAGGGTGTTTACAGATTATTCAAGGACAATGTTTTGTATCTTGACAGGGGGGAATTTGATGGGAATAGAAATTTCGATAAGATAAAAGAAGAAAACCTCTACAACGTTTTGGAAAATCACAATTATTCAAACAGATTCAGGCAAATTCTGGATACGATTAATTTCAAGTATGTTCCGGATTTAAAGCATATTGTATTGTTTTATAGATTGGATGGTTTAGAGGATTTGATTCAAATCCAAAATCATTTCTATTCTATCGACTATCCGTATAAGCACTTGAAACTGATATGTGATGAAAATAATTTATTTTTATCAAATACTATCCTAAAAAATGATTTAAAAAGTGTTGAGTTAAAGGATAACTATTATTTCTGTTTTGCTGATTTGAATTTAAATCCTGATTTCATCAAAAAGGCATTGCTTCATTTTCAGTATATCGGCGAAAATGTAGGAATAATGGCAAATGATGAAGATAAATACGGTTTTGGCAGGAACAATAATTCGGATAATGTTGTTTTTAACAGTTCGGTGTTTGAAGATGTCCTTTGGGGAAATGATTTGGATGTTTATTACATCTAACATCTAGGGAATGTTTAATATTCGATTTCAATAAATGTTTTTGAAATTTCATTAAGAAGAAAATGATCAAAGTATCTATGTATTTAAGGTGACTTGTATGAATTCAAATCAACAGGAATTACTTTTTAAAGAAAATGTTTTACTTAAAAAAATGAATAAAACAAGGATAAATATTTTAGATATCCGTGATTCATTGGATATATTGCTTGATAAAAGAAAATCCATATCCCGTTTTGGTGATGGGGAACTGTCAATAATTTTGGGAGGCAATACTAGATTTCAAAAATTCGACCAAAATTTATCGAATAGACTTAAGGAGATATTATCTAATAATCAAGATTTCTGCTGTATTGGCATTCCTGATGAAATAAATAGTTTAAATAATAGGATTCCTGCAGAAAAAGAATTTTGGATAAATTATTTATATGTGCATAGAAAAATGTGGTTGGAACTGTTAAATCTTGAAAAAATTTATTTGTCTAGTAATATAAGTAGGCCTTATTTGCGATTTTTTGATAAAAGTAGGTGTAAATCATATTTTGAAGCTTTTAAAAGATTATGGGGCAATAAAAATGTCATACTTTGTGAAGGAGAATTCTCAAGAGTGGGAGTTAATAATGATTTATTGTCTGATTGCAAGTCAATTAAACGGGTTTTATGTCCTCATAAGGAAGCTTTTATTAAATATGATGAAATTTTAGATAAATTAAAGCAATATGGTAAGAATAATTTATTTTTGATAGCTCTTGGTCCTGCTGCAACAGTTCTATCTTATGACTTGGCTAAAGCAGGATATCATGCATTGGATATCGGACATCTTGATATTGAATATGAATGGTTTTTAAGAAAAGCCACTAAAAAAATTAATATTGAAGATAAATGGGTAAATGAAGTTCCGGGAAATACAATTACTGAAAATTTTTATGATGAAGATTATTTTAATCAAATTGATTGCATTATTAAATGAGTTTCACTTTCCCAATCCAATCTGGAACTTAAAAAATTGAATTTTCATAATTTGATGTAGATGTCTTTGTTTGGTTGATGCTCTTTGAAACAATTGTTTGCTTAAATTGCTTTGTGGTTAAATTATACTTGGTTGTGTGTTAAAAAGTAGTCATTTATTTAATTGATTTTTGGATTATTTTGGTTCGAATTCAGTTGGCCCATGTTTCATATTTGATAACAATAACTAATATATCTTTTTTGCAGTCGTCCCGTTAATTACTATGTCATTAAGTTGGTGATGTGGATATAATGGGATGTTTATCACGGTTATCATGGAATTTATTGTCAGTTTTGTGGGGAATTGGTGGATTTTTGGCGCAAAAGGGTGAGTTTGTTGAAGTATGCTCTCGCTGAAGATCACCTTTTCTTCTACAATCTTGTAGTAGTTATAAAATCCCTGGCATCTACTTTTGCCTAATCAGGAAATTGTATAGGGCACCAACGCAACCGGATGCATTTCCAAAATGGCATTTTTCAATTGCAGGTTCACTTACGGCTTCATGGAATTTTATTGAATAGAAATCATGCACCCTGTCTTTTATCTCAGCTATTAAAATGTCCTGTGTGGAAATTCCTCCGCCGATGCAGAACTTTTCTGCGTCCAATACGGACTGTATGGTTACGATTCCTGCCGCAATTGTTTCGCCATAATCTCGAACCACTTCTTTGGCCGTTTCATCACCTTCTCTATACTTTTCAAAGAGTTCATGGCTGTCGATGGCACATTTTTTATCATTATATGCATCGGTTAGATTTTTGTGCCCTCCGATTTTGCCGAACCTCTTTTCGTTATTGGGATTTTTAAAATCTGTAAGAATGCTTGAAAACTCTCCTGCAGTTTCACTGCTTCCCCGATATAGTGCTCCATTGATAATTATTCCGCCAGCTATTTCAGTTCCAAGTCCCATGACCACTCCATTTTTCACATCAGACAGGTTTCCCATCCAAAGTTCAGCCAATGCAGCGCATTTTCCGTCATTTTCAATCCACACCGGTTTTTTGTATTTCTCCTCTAATATGGATTTTAAAGGCATGTCGCAAATCCAGTCAAATGTTGCAACATTGTTAACTATTCCATGTTCGGCATTAATTTTTCCCGGAAAAGACAGTGCAATGCCCGCTATCTGATTTAAGTGGGGGCGGATAATTTCATCAAATGATTCAAATAACTTTTCAGCTTCTCTTCTGGTTTTGATTTCATTAATTTTAATTGTTTTGGCATTTTTATCGGTTAGTGTGTATTTTATGGCGGTTCCGCCGACATCAATTGCCAAATATTTTTCACGGGACATAAATCAAGTTCACTCCTTTCGGGGTTGTTTGTTAAATAATGATTTGTTTTTGATGATATAAAAACTATCAAAGTTTACTTTTTGATGATTTGTTTCTTAGTGGAATCAGCGAAAATTGGTGGGGGTTGGCAAAATAATTTTGGAGCCATGTCCTAAAATTCGTAAATGATGTGTATGTCAGTTATTGTTTACTTTTAACTGTAATTGTAATTAGATTTAATTAATGTATTGATAAATTATCTATGTGATTTTCATAAAAACTGGTTGAATTATTGATTGGATTTTGCAGTAAATGGTGTCAGTTTCTTTGGAATTTTTCTATTAAATATGATTGTCTGTAAGCTTTTTGGTTAATTGTATGTTTCAATAATATGTGGTGAAACATTGTATTGTTCTGATAAAATAGATTAAACCTCGAAAATTACAGAGATAAAAAAGAATAATCATAGAACAAGACATCTATTCAATTCATAAGATATAATGTCTATCAATACTGCGAAAGCTACTTCAACATAGTAATTAACAGAACAAAAATGCAGAAAGGAAGTTCTGAAATCTTCAAGATAAATCAAGCACATTTGATTAGAAAATTAAAAAATTCTTGCAAATAATGATTTTAAATCAGACAACAGAAACAATACGAACTTACACAAAAAATTGATAACTTCCTGCACGAAATCCCCAATAAAAGCATGAAAAACAGAAAACAAAAAGAAACCCTAAAAAACAGCGAAAATTCAACCTGAACTACAAACCAACATAAAAAAGGAAAAAACATGAAATTAAAAATTAGGTTGATGGCATTGCAAAATATGGTGGAGTTCTTTATTTTTATCATTATCCTGTGTTAATTTTAATTGAACTCTAATTAGGATGTATAATTATATAAATTCAAAAATCAAATTTATATTTAAATTAAATTTAGGGATTAAAATGGTAAATCAAAATATGGATTGTTACGATGATTTCGTTGAGATTCATAAAGTAACTAATTTCAAAAATTTATTGGATATAATTACAATCAATGATAAACAAGACCTTCGTGAGAATTTTATTTTTAGAGGAATTAAGAACATAAAATATGATTTAATAC
>R27__coassemble_1334_pt1 | contig 11619 bp, 11 predicted proteins | sample R27__metabat2_low_PE_024 | metagenome-assembled genome bin R27
GATAAATTATATAATGTTATCTACTCATTATGAAATACTATACATTAGTATAATCATATTTTACTATAAAATTTTCGTAATGAGAACCAAGAGGTGGAAAAATTTCGATAAAAAATAAAACATTAACTCTATCAATAGTGCTAACATTCTTTATTTTATTAAGTGCTGTTAGTGCAGTTGATAATACAAATGTTTCAATTACAGAATATTCAAATTTAGATGATGATGTTAATGCATCATCCATACAAAATAAATTAGAAATTTCTAACGAGGATTCTATCTCAGAAACTAATATAGTTAATTCTCATGATGATAATTTAGAAAATTATCCTTCTGATGCTGTTTTATCAAGCAGTATTATTTCAGATTATGAGGATAATAACGGAACTCATGATTCTTCCTTTGTTTCTATCGCAGATGAGAAATTATCTTTATCTTCCAATGAAATTATTGCCCTTTCTGACATTGATGATGTTGTCAGTGTAAGTTCACATAATTCAAATGTTTTAGGCAATAGCAGTAAAGTAGCTACAAAATTGTCTGTAAGTGACACTTCATATAGTAAGTCAGGTACAGTTTTCAAAGTTACTTTAAAAGATAATTCAAGCAAGGCTTTAAATAATCAAAAGATTTCTTTGAAAGTTAATGGAAAGACATATTCTGCAAATACTAATAAACAGGGTATTGCATCAATTAAAACAGCTGCTTTATCTGTTGGTACTTATACTCTTTCTTTATCTTATGCAGGTAACTCCAATTACACTGCTTCTTCTCTTTCAAAGAAAGTTAAAGTATTGTCTTCTGTAAAAGGAAATGACATTAAAAAATATTACGGATATGTTTCCGTTTATCAAGCAACATTTTTAAAAGATGGTGGGGCTTTACCAAATACTAAAGTCATATTCAAACTTAATGGAAAAAATTATACAAGAACCACTAATAAAAATGGAGTTGCAAAGTTGAATATCAATTTACGTGTGGGTAGTCATACTATTACATCAGTCAACCCATACTCTGGTGAAAAGTTATCCAATAATATTGTAGTCAAAAAGGATAAGTCTAATATTACTCATTCACCATATAAAACATACATTCACCCTAAAACTAAATATATTTTCACTGTTGTTTTAAAATCTAAACATGATGTTAATATAGATGGAGTAAAAGTGTACTTTGATTATAATGGTAAAACTTTAACTGCAATTACAGATAAGGACGGGAAAGCTAAAATAACTATTTCCGGACTTTCAAAAGGTACATATGATATTAAGTATACTTTTCGTGGAAACAGTATGTTTTATTCATCTTCAGAATCCAGTAAATTATATGTTCGAGACCCAACATGCAATTTAACTGCTTCTGATTTAAAAATGAAGTATAAAGATGGATCTTATTTCAAAGCAACTCTTAAACAACGCGATAAACCTTTAAGTAATAAAACAATTAAGTTCAATTTAAATGGTAAAACCTATTCTGCAAAAACTGATGCAAAGGGTGTTGCTAAACTTGCTATTGGTAAGTTGAAACCAGGTACTTATACAGTCAAATATTCTTATGATAAGAAAGGTTCAAAAGATTATGCTTACGGTTCAAATAAGATTATTGTTTCCAGATTGGATTCAAAATTAACTGTAAAAAATTTAAACATGAAATATAAAGATGGATCTTCATTCAAAGCGACTGTGAAAGATATGTCTGGTAAACCTTTATTCAATGTTACTGTTAAATTCACATTCAAAGGCAAGAATTATTATGCTAAAACTGATGCTAAAGGTGTGGCTAAGTTAAAAATTAATGCTAAAGTAGGCTATTATTCTATTGACACTATTGTTTATGGTAAGTATTATACATCAGATACAATAACTAAGAAAATTTTAGTAAACGGAACAAAATTCGTTGCTAAGCAAGCATATGCATCTGTTGGAAAAACTGTTAATTATTCAGTTAAAGTTATTGATGGTAAAAGTAAGCCTATTAAAAATGTTAAAGTTACTTTTACTTTAAATAAGAAAAATTATGCTGCTAAAACTAATGATGCTGGTGTGGCTAAAGTTAGTTTAGGTAAATTGTCTAAGGGAGATTATAAAATTCAATTTACTGCTGATTCAACTTCTGGTTCATCAACAATCCATGTTTTAAATATGGTTACTTTAAACCAAATTATTTCAGCATCCAAATATGTTAAAGGATTTGTTGAAGATAATGAAAAATTACCTTCTAAAATTAAAATTGGTAGTTTATACTATTCTACTGCAGATTTCTTATATTTAGTTTCCGAAGCTATAATTAATTTGAAATCCGGTAGCAAAGATGATCTTCCAGTTTTAAAAGTTGCAAGTCCTAAAAAACCTGGATCTGCTTCAGATATGGGTAATTTATATAATTATCTTGCAGTAGCTAAAAGTTTAGTAAAAACTGCAGAGTCTAAAGGTATCATGCCGAATTATGTAAGTTCCGATTTGGGAAACATCGGATATAAGGGTGCTGTTTATGCTTTAGCACGTGTTGTTGCATTTTATGGAAATGAAGGTGTTATGCCTGCCTATACTGCTGTAAAATCTTTATCTGAGTCAACTACTAGTAAATTAAATTCTAAAAATACCATTAAGGATTTAAAACCTTACTTGGCAGCTACTGCAAATTGTCAAGTAAATAATGATAAAATTAAGAATTTGGTTGCTAAATTGACTAAAGGATTAACATCTGAAAAAGCTAAAGCAAAAGCAATCTTTAATTATGTTAGGGATACAGTGTCTTATAGTTTCTATTATGATACTGGATATGGAGCTGTTGGCACATTGAATGCAGGAACTGGAAATTGTGTTGATCATGCACATTTAGTTGTAGCAATGTCTAGGGCAGCAGGCCTTCCAGCCAGGTATGTACATGGTACATGTACATTCTCCAGTGCTACTTATGGTCACGTATGGGCTCAAGTTTTAGTAGGGGATACTTGGACAGTTGCTGATGCAACAAGTACTAGAAACTCGTTTGGAAATGTAGTAAATTGGAATCCAGATACATATAGTCTTCATGGCTATTACACAAGTCTACCATTCTAGTTTTCTACTTTTATTTTTTATTTTTTTTTTTAATCCTTTTTTTCAATAGCTAATAATTTATAATAGTTTTAATAAAGATTTAATTAGCAAGCTATTGAGACAATATTATGAATTCTAAAAATTATTCTAAAGTGGCTGTTGGAGGAACTTTTGACAAATTCCATGATGGTCATAAGAAATTATTATCAACTGCTTTTGAAATCGGAGATTTTGTGGAGATTGGTGTAACTTCAGATGATTTTGGAGGTTTAAAAGGTAATATTGATTCGTGTGAATTGAGAATGAAGAATCTTAAATATTTCTTTTCTGATAAATCTAATTTCACTGTTGTTCCTTTGGAAGATCCTTATGGCACTACTATTTATGATAGTGATTTTGAAGCTATTGTTGTAAGTGCTGAGACAGAACCAACTGCAGTTAAGATTAATGAGATTAGAATTTCTAAAGGTATGAAACCTCTTGATATTGTTGTTGTTAGTTTTGTGTTGGCTTATGATGGAAATCCAATTTCTTCCACTCGTATTCGGAGTGGTGAGATAAATAATAGAGGATATCTAATTCGTTAGCCGAAATATAATCGATATGTTTATATATTCATTTCGATAAATTTTTAATTACATGTGCATTATTTTTAATAATAATCATATGAAATTATTTGAGGTGGTTATATGGCAGTAAAAATTGATTCGGAGGCATGTGGACATATCCAAGATTGTCCTGTGCAAGGATTATGTATTAAACTTTGTGAACAAGGTGCAATTATTGAAGAAGATGGGGATGTAAAGATAGTCCCTGAAAATTGTGATGATTGTGAACTTTGTATACAAAATTGCCCAAATCAAGCTATATCTAAAGCATGAGGTATTTTTATGTTTGATATAGAGCGTGTTGGTGAAGAACACCGTAAATTGTCTTACAATGATGTAAATTGTGTTGGTTGTGGGATTTGTGTTGATACATGCCCTACTTCTTCCTTGAGATTGGGTCCGTTGGTTCCTATTGCACGAGGATTAATAGAGATGGATTTAATTTCTGTTAGTGATTCTTGTGTATTCTGTGGGTTATGTTCAGTAGCTTGTCCATTTGATGCATTATCTTTGACAATTGATGGTAATAATATTAAAAATGATGATTCTTATCCTTTATGGGAAGTTCAATCCACTATTGATGAAGAAGAGTGCATTTATTGTGGAAGGTGCAAATCTGTCTGTCCAAGAGATTCTATATTATTTGAAAGAAAACTTCCAGATATTTCCACATTAGTTCGTGGTGAAATAAGTTTCGATGAAGATAAGTGTATTTATTGTTCTTTCTGTGCAGATTTATGTCCTGCTGAAGCTATTACTCTTAAAAATATTGCATCATCAAGTGTTGATAAACTGAATAATTCCATTGAAGTTGATACATCCAAATGTGTATACTGTGGTGTATGTAAAAGAATTTGTCCAGAAGATGCAATTAAAGAAGTTTGTTCAACTTGTATGTTGCGTGAGGAAATTGAAGTTCCTGAAATTTCCGGTGAGGCATTTATCATAGAGAATTCATGTGTCAGCTGTTCATGGTGTTCTGAGATTTGCCCTGTTGAAGCAATTACAGTTACTAAACCATTTGAAGGCAAACTTGAATTGGTGGAAACTGAAGAAAAAATTTGCAAAGGCGACTCATGTCATGCTTGTTTGGATGTTTGTCCATGTAATGCAGTTGAAATTATTGATGGGAAATCTGTTACCAATTTAGACTTCTGTAATTTATGCGGTGCTTGTGTAACTGCATGTCCTCAGAATATTAGAGTATTGACCAGAACAGATATGAATTTAGTCAATATTAATTCTGAATCATGGGCTGAAATTTTAAATTCATTAATTAGTGGAAAATAGGGTTAATGTCCCTATTTTCAAATTTTATTTATTAAATAATCTCTTTCTTCTTTTAACAAATTATTTAATGTTGTTTGCGTTTTTTGGGTTATGTTGGACATATAGCTTGCAACTAGAAGTATTATAACAATCAATCCTCCTGTTATTAGGATCAATTCTGCACTTCCCTGTCCTTTGTTGTCTAATTTCTTTTTATACATGGGTTCTGTTGTCCAATATTGTGTTTCTGACATCTATGATGTCGTCTTTTGCTTTTAAACTTCTGTCACTGGTCTCCATATAGGATCGGTAAATTGTTAATGCAAGTAATGCAATAACAATCACTCCACCAAATAGTAGAATGTATTCTGCAGCTCCTTGTCCGGAATTTTCATTTATGAGTGTGTTTATTTTTTTCATATTTTCACCAATTATAATTATAGATTTTCAAATTATATGAATATTACTATTTTTTAAAAAAGTATTACGAAAAAATTTTTTTATTGTTTTTTCCCTATTTTTTCCATTAGGTTTATTAATAGTGTTGTAGATAAAATATAATTAGTTAAATATAGAGTGATTAAATTGATAAGGGTGAAATCGTGGGAAATACATTAAAGTTAGTTTCAGGTTTTATTTTATTTGTAGTAGGTATTCTCATAGCGTATGAGACTAGTGTATATAACTTATTAGATATTTTATTAATTGTTGGTCTTGTCATTTCAATTGTCGGAATAATTATGATTGTTAGTTATTTTGTCGATTCAAATGCAGATAGGACTACAAATGCTATTAAAGAATTTATTACTTCAAACGAATTTGATTCTCGTTCTCTTAATCGGTTTGAAAGGAAATCTGATAAACCTAATCAGCCGTTACATGTTCGAAGAGAATTCAATGAGTATGATGATACAAATTATGATGAATTGATGCTTGAAGATTATCAGGAACCTTCATCTGATACTTCTTATGAAGATATTCATGAAAATAATCCGAAAGCTGTTTTAAATGTTGTTCGTCAGGAACCACATGAAGATGCAGATTTCAACAGACAACTTCATTTCACTCCCAGGTATGACAAACCGTTAAAAGTTACTAGAGCCCCTAAAAGACGTGAAGAAGATTATTTCACCAACGATGTGCCGGAATTCATAGTTGAAACTGATAAATCTAATGAAATTAAAAAAGCATTAGCTCAAGAGGCTCCTGCCGAGGAGATTACTGTCGAACATAAACCAGAAACTGAAGAATTTACACAACCTAGGGATATTAAAATTGATATTAATGATCCTGAAAGTCTTCCAGTTCCAAAATCTCTTAACAGTTATGTAATATATAATGAAAGTTTAGTATCTTCCCAGGATGCTTTCGATAATCTGGCCGTGAACGTTACTAAAGAAATAATGCTGGAAATTCCTTCCTTGAATGATTTATCAGACAGATTTTTATCTCATGTGCCTACAATTTATTCCAGAGTAATTATTGATGAATTCGATGTTTCAGATATGTCATACATGTTTTTAATATCTTCTCTTTTAAAACAGGGAGTTCATATTAGAACTGTTCCTAAAGTACATACCGTTAATTTAATTACTGATGATTCCCATGCGATGATTATTTCAGATGGTCCTGACGGAATGGAATATGGTGCAATTTATGATGATAGGAATTCCATTTCAGATATTAGGTCTGACTTTGAAAAGACCTGGGATATTGCATCCAGCCTTGATGAATCTGTTGTCATGAATAGTGTTGGTGGTGCTGCATAATGGAAATAAGATGGTTAGGTCACTCAGCATTTGAAATAATTAGCGATGATGATGTTAAAATATTGATTGATCCATTCATTAGCAATAATCCTGCTTGTCAAGTGCCAGTTGAGGATTTGAACCCTGATATTATATTACTTACTCACGGTCATTCTGATCATTTTGGTGATGCATTGGAAATCTCCAATAATACTAATGCTCCTATTGCATGTATACACGAAATTTCACTCTTTTTAGCAAAACAGGGCATTAGAAATATTAGTGTTAATATTGGCGGTTCTTTTATCTTTAGAAATATTAAATTTACAATGCTTGAAGCTAAACATTCCTCAGACATTGACATTGTTGAAGAAACTGTTCCTGGAGGAACTGCTGCAAGCTTTTTAATAACATTTGAAGATGGTACAAAAATATTCCATGCTGGTGATACTGGATTATTCAGTGACATGAAAACAATTATTGGAGAGATTTATAAACCTGATATCGCATTGGTTCCTATTGGTGATAAGTTTACAATGGGTCCTTTTGAAGCGGCATTGGCTTCAATGTGGTTAAACCCTAAAGCAGTTATACCTATGCATTACAATACTTTTCCTCCAATAGAGCAGGACCCTGCAATTTTTGCTAATTTTGTTAGTCAATTCAACCCTAACATTGATGTAGTGGTCATGAATCCGGATGAATATTTTGAGTTTGATTCTGAAAACTATCTGGATTAATTTTTTTCATATTTTTTTCTTTGATGATATTCTTCATCAATATCACATTTTCCAGATGGCAATACTCTTATTATATCATCAAGAGTTATTAAATCGTCTTCATTTATTTTATGCAATATTTTTTTAGCTATTGCTTCTTTTTTTGTAAAACCTGGTTTTAAAACAACAAAATTTTGACTGTGCTTTTCTAAAGCTTCAATTGGACCAGCCATAATTCTTTTACCTTCATAATCAACTATTCCCACAGCCAATTTTAATCTTGCTCCCCTAATATAATTACGATGGCCTCTTATTACAAAAGACCCTTTCGCTAAAAATTCTCCCGCTTCAGGTGTTTTCGAAACTTGGTCCGGATGGACCCAAAATACGTCTTGAGATGTGAAACCTTTTGACCAAGCAGATGAAAATGATGCTGCAAACTCACCGGATTCTTTAAGAAGATTGTCATTTAATTTATGTCCATTTAATTTTATTGCAGTTGATGTCGCACCATGTATATCTGCATGTAAATAAATATCATTTGGTTCTAGATATTTTTTCACAACACTTTCATTACTGTTTGCATCACGACCGCCAACCACTAAAACGTCATCTGAACTTACAAACCATCTTAATTTTTCATACCACTTGAGATTTTTCTTAACTCTTTTTTTAGGCACTGAAATGTTTTCCATTGCACTGTCCTTTTTAGATTTGATTTCTTCAAGCTGTTTTTTAGTGTTTTCAATAGCTATTAAAGCACCTTTTGTTTTTCTTTTAGCTTTTTTAGATTTTTCATAGTAATTTTCAGCATTTTCAGGTATTGTCAATTTTGGATTGATGTTTAATGTTGTACCGTCTATGTTTAATGTCAATACGCCTAATGGGTCTATTGATTCATATATTTGAGCTTCTTCCATTCCGTCTTTTTTGGCTTTTTTGAGTGTTTTTCCAATTTCTTTAAAAGAGTAATCCTTATCTCTAGCTGTGTTTACTACATTTATTATGTTTTCGATGGTTGTGTAATTTGAATAGATTACTTCTCCTTTAAATGTACTGTCGGCAATTGTTTTTTCGAAATTATCAAGTGTTTCTTGCTGTAACTTTAATCTTTTTTCAAATTTCCCTACCTTTTTATTCCATGCATTTTCTTTAATTTGTTTGATGTCGGTGTTTACTTTTTTGGAATAAAATTCATCACAGGCTTCATTGAAAGTATTATAATATGTTTTTTCAAATGAATCATATTTCATTAAATCAAGTGGAATCACATCTTCTTTAGAATCACTTTTGACGATTTGCGGTTTGATGGATTCATTCTTTAAATTGTCAAACAATTTTTTAAATCCTTCATATAATCCCTTGAGCTGTTCTTCTGTAAGATTGTTATTCACTGTATTTTTATCGATTTCAGTTATTTCATTTGCTCTTGCAATAACCTCTTCAGCATATAGACTTCCAAGTCCGTTTCTTGCAAGTGTTCTAACAACGTCGCTGTCGCTGTTATTTTCAAATAATTCTGTAAAATCATTTTCTGAAATGTTTATTGGATTTATTCCTCTTTCTTCTGGGAAAACATATTCTCTTTTGGAACTTATGTCTCTATTGCTCCAATGTTTCCTTTTAAGGGGTAAAATGATATTGTTTTCATCATCTAAAAGAATGATATTCCCTTTGTCAAATAATTCAACTATTATTGTGTAATATTTGTCTTTTTTGACTCTAATTTCAACCACACGATCAAAATTATGTTGTTTTACGCTTTCAACATGTCCGCCTTTAATTCTTTTTCTTAAAAGCATTGGAAATGTCGGAGGTGTGGTTGGATTTTCAAGGGGATATTGGCTTATATGTATTCTTGAACCGCATTGCATTACCAAATCAATTCTACCGGTTCCAGGGACATGAAATCTCATAACTACAATGTCTTTTGTCGGTTGGAATGATTTATCCACTCGTGCACCACTTAATAAATTATTCAATTCATCACTTATTGTAAATATGTCTACATTTGACATGGGTTTCATAGCAAACACCTTTTTTTATCAATACTTTAATATATTATAATTACTAAAATTATATTAATATATTTAATTAAGGAGGATATCAATGGACACAACTATTAAGGTTACAAGTATTCATATTGTTGCTGCACTTGTCGCCGCTATAATTTCAACTGCTTTGACTGTAGGTTGGGTTGGATTTAAAAATGATATATTTGCTGGCTTTGTAGCATTAATAATACTTTATTTTGTAGGTCAATTCAGTCAAAAAATGGCTGGAGATGAAATTTCTGGATTTTCTCAATGGTTATGGGATGGAATTGCACCATTTTTCTTTACCTGGGTTATTTCATACACAATCTTTGTAATGTACTTATAAACCGAAGAATATCCAAATAAATGCAATTATTAATGAAGTTATTAGTAAAACTGGAGCTATAATTTTACTGACTGCAACAACTGAACTGATTGTTGAGATTAATTCGGTTGAATTTTTTGGACCGAATGTGTTGAGATTTTCTATTTTTTCGGTTCCAGTTCCAACTTCAACTTCTTCTAAATCTTTAATTGCTTCTTTTATACTTTTTTTAACATATTCTATAATTTCAGGTCTTTTGGTAATTCCAACTGGATTGTATCCTCTTGAAATGGTGTTGACTGTATGTGTATCAGTAGTCATTACTTCAATTTCATCGATTTCCAAATCTTTTACAGCTTCCATTATCTCCTGTCTAAATCCGACTTCCATATTGTTGGAATCAAATAGAACATAAGCTGTTCTTTGATTATTTACTTCTATAATCATTGTTTTCAAGCCGCTTTCTCCAATTCCTTCCTGTTTATTAAGGGCATCCATATTGTTTTGCCAGCATCCAACTTTTATGCTTGTTTTATCTTGATTTGTCTTAATTTTATCAATCACGTCAATCAAATAGAATACTTCAGCATTTCCCGGCAAAACTTCTCCACTCTCAGGAGCAAAGGAGTTATGACAATCAACAATTACGGAATCTTTAACAGCACATTTGCTTCTGCTTTGAGCCATCATTGTAAGTCCAACACCAAATTCAATGTCGTCACTGCCCTCTGGTGCAAATGTTGATAATATCACCATCCCTTCATTGAAAAATTGAACTCCAATGTTTGCTGTTTGTGCATTGTATCTTACAAATTCGCTTGCGATAGGTTTATATTCAACTTTTTTCAATCCTTTTTTAACTGCAGTTTCGATTTTGTCTATTTCAGAAACTGCAATTGGGTTGAAATCATGAGTTGATGGTCCATGTGCGACCATTGTGAAATGATCGAATTTGTTTGCCAGTATTGTTGGCATGTTTGACCCTCCAAGGTCTCCAAGTGGGCCTGGATGGACAGATGGTGAAATAAATAATGCTTTTATTCCGTTTTCAGTCTTGAAACTAACAAATGTAACTACTGTATCAATAGCTTCACTCATATTTTCAAACAGTCCTTCAAGAGAATTTGAACCTTCGTTCATGTGTGCAATGAATAAACTTAATAAATCTAAAACTCCAATTCCCAAGTTTTTCTTAAATGGGGAAGCTATTATTGTAATAAATGCATAAATTGCTAAAACAAAGATTATTCCAGCAATCAATGCTTTTAATGTAATTTGTATAATTATAGGTCCTAAAAAACTAGTGTCAATTACTAAAAATGTAATGAGAATGTACATTGCCAATATGAGTACTGGTTGAATTAATGCTGCTGTAACTGCTTTTGTGAACCTCATCTTTGAAGTGGCCCAGAATACTAATGTGTTGAACCCGTATATCAAAACACAACCGAATAATAATGAATTTAAAAAGATATCCAAATTTAGGATTCTTGAAATTACTCCTCCAATAAGTAATATAATGCATAATATTGTCATTGAAAGTGCAGACAAAAACATGGAATGCTTTATTTTAACGTTTATACCATCCATTATACTTATGACCTGCTGATTAAGCCCGCCACTCATAATTGATGTAATGCCGATAATCATTAAAAAATAAATTCCACCATATAAGATTTCTTCTAGAATACTATGGCTTACGGAATCAATTAAAAAATATAATGATCCGGTTAATGTACTTATCAATATCATTCCAATTATGGAAAATTTTGTTTTGGGCAGGGTGGTTATGTATTTTGAAAGTCCCGCAACGCTACTCATACTTGACATGTAATTTTATCCTACACTTTTTGAATTCTGTCCGACACTTTTC
>R27__coassemble_1340_pt1 | contig 11567 bp, 13 predicted proteins | sample R27__metabat2_low_PE_024 | metagenome-assembled genome bin R27
GTTATAAAGAAAAAACAAAAAAATATAAGAATAATTTCAAGTGTAAAGTTATAACTTATAACTAAAATCTAAAGAAAAAAAATAATGAAGGATTATTTAGCATCAAGCATATTTCCTTCAAAGTAGCTAGCATAACCTTTTAAGTCTAACATTCCATGACCTGAGAAGTTTAAAACAATAGTTTTTTCTTCACCAGTTTCTTTACATTTAATAGCTTCATCAATAGCAACTTTAATGGCATGAGTAGTTTCAGGAGCAGGCAATACACCTTCATTACGTGCAAAAGTAATTCCTGCTTCAAATACCTCTCTTTGATGAGCAGATCTAGGTTCAATATAACCTTCTTTAGTTAAAAGTGAAACTTGTGGAGACATACCGTGATATCTTAATCCTCCTGCATGAACTGAAGGAGCAACAAAATCATGGCCTAAAGTAAACATTTTAAGCATTGGAGTAAATCCGCTAACGTCACCGAAGTCATATTCATAGCTTCCTTGAGTCAAAGTAGGACATGCACTAGGTTCAACAGCAATAAATTGGGTATCAGAATTACCATCAATCTTATCCTTGATGAATGGGAATAATGATCCTGCAAAGTTACTTCCTCCACCTGCACATGCAATCATGACATCAGGTTCCTCTTCAGCAATTTCCAATTGGGTTTTTAATTCCTGACCGATGACAGTTTGATGTAGCATTACTTGATTTAAAACACTTCCTAAAGTGTATTTGACTTCATCATTAGCCAAAGCCTCTTCCATCGCTTCAGAAATTGCTACACCTAGTGAACCAGGATGGTCTGGATTTTCAGCCAGTATTTGACGTCCGATTTCGGTATTTTCACTTGGAGATGCATAAACATTACCGTTGTAAATGTTCATGATATTTTTCCTGTCAGGCTTTTGGTCAAAAGAAACTCTAACCATATAAACAGTACAATCCAAATCCAATAAATTACATGCAAGAGATAAAGCAGTACCCCATTGGCCCGCACCGGTTTCTGTAGTTAATCTTTCAACACCTTCCTTTTTAGCAAAATATGCTTGAGGAATAGCGGAGTTTAACTTATGGGAACCCGTAGGCGAAGTATCCTCCCGCTTGTAATAAATCTTAGCTGGAGTATTCAAATACTCTTCTAGATTTGTAGCTCTAAATAAAGGTGAAGGACGTCCCATTTTCATATAAAGTTCCCTGACTTCATTAGGGATTTTAATATATCTTTCTTGGGAAAATTCCTGCTCCAATCCGGCTTTGGTAAAAGCTTTTTGAAGGGAAGCAATCTGATCTTTACCTTCACTGTTTTTAGGCATAGGAAGTTCAACAGGCAAGTCAGCATTAATATTGTACCATTGTGTAGGCACATCGTCAGATGATAAAGTAATTTTATAATGTTTCATAATAATAGTTGTATTAATGTACTATTTAAATCTTTGTTGTACAAATATGTACACTTTAAATATTAATAATATAAAAAACAATTTAAAAAACATGAGAATTTTAGCTATTGATGTCGGAACCGGAACACAGGACATGATGATTTATGATACAGAAAAAGAACTGGAAAATTCCATAAAACTAGTTTTACCTTCCCCACACCTTTATATCTCCCAACAAATTAGGGAAATTGAAAATAACATCTATTTTAAAGGAGAAATTATGGGTGGAGGAAAAATTAAAAAAACCATATTGGAACACATGGAAAAAGGATACAAAGTAGTGATGGAATCCAAGTGTGCAAAAACAATACGTGATGATTTGAATCAAGTTAAATCATATGGAATTGAAATAGCTGATGATAATAAGGATTATAAGGACTATACAAAAATTACAATGGGCGACATCAACCTTACAAAATTAGCAAATTTTCTATTGGGCTATGATTTGGAATTTGACTTTGACAAGATTGCAATAGCAGTTCAAGACCATGGATACAATGAGAACATGGGCGACAGAGATTTCAGATTTGAAAAAATAAGAGAAAAAATCTCAAAGCCTATTTCACCTTTAGAGTTTGGTTTTACCGATGACCTTCCGGAATATTATACCAGAATGCAGGCAGTAAGAAGAACAATAAAAAATGAAGGAATAGAAGAAATTCCATTGCTGATGGATACAAAATTCGCGTCAATAGCTGGAATGTGTTACGATGAAATAGCTAAGGAATTAAACAGTTTTATTGTAATTGATATTGGAAACGGACATACTACAGCCGCATCTATTGAAGATGGAAAAATCCAAGGAGTATTTGAACATCACACTTCTAGTCTGACTGGAGAATCTCTGGAAAGATACATCAAAAGATTAGCTTCAGGTGAGATAACAAATAAAGAGGTTTACGATGACCATGGGCATGGAGCACACGTTTTAAATCCGATATCAAAAATCGAAAAGGTTATAGTAAGCGGACCTAAAAGAGAACTGATAGAAAAGACAAATCTTGACTGGCATCATGCAGCTCCAGGAGGAGACGTGATGATGACAGGTACAGTAGGATTAATAAAAACCATATTAGGATAGATAAAATGCTCAAGATGGACTCCCACATTCACAGTGAATATTCACCGGATTCAAACTCAAAAATCGATGATATTTTAAAAACTGCGAAAAAAGAAAATATCGACATAATAGCAATAAGCGATCACAATACCGTAGATGGAACAAGTGAAGTTTTAAGAAAAACAAGAAACACTGATATATTGGCAATTCCATCTATAGAAGTTTCTTCAAGCATGGGTCATATTCTTGGATTTGGGTGTGAGGAAAACATTCCTCGTGATTTAAGTCCTCAAGAAACAATAGATAAAATTCATGATTTGGGTGGTCTTGCTATAATACCACATCCATACTGTTTTTACAGACATGGTCTTCTTCACAAGACAGACTATAAAGATTTGAAAATTGATGCAATCGAAACAAAAAATGCCAGATTTATTGTAGGATACTGTAACAATAAAGCAAAAAATTTATCAATAAAAGAAAATATTCCTGCATTGGGTGCAAGTGATGCCCACTATTTTAAATTTGTCGGCGATTGCTATAGTTTAATAGATTGTGAAAAGGATATAGATGATGTTCTAAAGGCAATTAAAAAAAATTGTGTAGAGGCTCATGGAAAAGGAACATCAAATATTTATCTTTCAAAATATTTATTTGAAAAAAATGTTCTAAAGAAATTTGATTAAAAAGAGATTAATCACTCTTTTCAATTAAAATTTCTATTATAGAAACATTAGTTTTTTCATGGTTGTAGTTTTCAATTTCTTCTGTAGAAATTTGAATATCTGTAACATCAGATTCGGGAACGAATCTGTTTCGAACAATTTCAGCAGCATCAACAGCACGACTAATGGCTTTTCCTCTAGCTCGTAAAGTAACGCTGTTGGAACCTTCATTGAACTGTGTGACCACCGCTAAAACATAATTCATTACAGGTTTACTACCAACAAAAATTGTATTATTTTCCATATTAAACTCACCATATAAATATTAGTGATTAATGTATATAAAATTTTACATAGAAATTAAAATATTGAATTAAACAACCAAAAATAAAAATTAAAAATGTTAAAAAAGATACAGATAAAATGATGATTTGTAAAATCTAAAAAAAGAAAAAAAAATAAAATGAATATTGATTAATTTATTAAAAAGAATAATTTAATCATGCCCGTTGAATCAAAAGCAATTTATTTATGGAATCCAGAACCGCCAATATACTTGCCATTACTATATCCTGGTTTGTTGACCGTCCAGTTGATTTATTGCCATGAGAATCTGAACTGATAACGAAAACTTCAGCCAATGCATCGGTACCGCCTGTAATAGCTTCGAGATTATATTCTTCAAGTTCAACATCGATTGAATCCTGAATCAAATTTCTGATTGCATTTAAAGCAGCATCAACAGGCCCAACACCTGTGCTTGCAGTTTCCTTTTCTACCCCATCTATTTCAAGTTTTACCGTTGCAGTAGGAGAAACGATTGCTCCGGAAGACAAACTTAAACCTTTAATAACAATTGGTGTTTCACGAGCGGAACCGAGTTCAGTGGTAGCAATAGCAATCAAATCATCATCTGTGACACATTTGCCGCTGTCGCCCAAGGATTTGATTTCTTCGAAAACCTTACAAAACTGATCTTCATTCAAATCAATATGGTATTCTTTTAATTTGGATTTTAAAGCGTTTGCTCCAGTGTGTTTTCCTAAAACTATACGTCTTGAATGGCCTACAAGTTCTGGTGACATTGGCTCATATGTATTGGCATTATTTAAAATTCCATGAACATGAATTCCTGATTCATGAGCAAATGCATTGTCCCCAACAATCGGCTTATTGACAGGCATTTTAACACCAGTAAAACGGCCAACCAAATGAGATAAACTATATAGTCTAGTAGTATCCAAACCCAAATCTATACCATAGGCTACTTTAAGGGTAATGACCAATTCTTCTAAGGAGCAATTACCTGTTCTTTCACCCAAACCATTGACGGTAACATGAGCCTGATTTGCACCGCATTCAATGGCTGTCAAAGAGTTTGCAGTTGCAAGACCGAAATCATTATGGAAATGTACACTGATAGGTGCTGAAAAGTTATTCCTAATATCAGTTATTAACTCCCGTGTAAAGACCGGAGTCAAAACCCCAACCGTATCAGGAACATCCAAAAAATCAGCGCCGGCATCCACAACTGAACTGAAGACTTCAAATAAAAAATCTCTTTCAGTTCTGGTAGCATCCTCTGCAGAAAATTCAACAGTCAAACCATGGTCTTTAGCATATTCAACAGCATTTACAGCAGTTTCTAAAATTGCCTGTTTAGACATCTTCAGCTTATAGTCACGATGCAAAGGAGAAGTGCCTATAAAAGTGTGAACATAGTCCAAATCTGATTCAATAACTGCATCAATGTCCCTTTCAAGAGAACGTGCCAAACCAACCAAAGTTGAATCCAAACTGAGAGAATTAATTCTTTTAGCAGATTCAATTTCACCTTTGGAAGAAGCAGGGAATCCCACTTCAATTTTATCCACACCCAAATTATTGAGCTTTTGGGCTATTTGCATTTTCTCATCTACAGTAAGGGCCACTCCTGGGGTCTGTTCACCGTCCCTTAGGGTGGTATCAAAAATATAAATTTTATCAGCAAGATTCATGTCTTCCTTTTTAAGGGTTTCAATATTTTTCATTTAATATCCTCAAGATTTAAATCATTTTTTTAATTTTTTAACGACTACAACAGCAACAATCAATACAACAATCAAAACTCCGATTGAATAGTATAATTGCATGGATCCTGGAACTTCATATTTTTCAATATTTAATGAATAGACGTTGCCGCTGTCATCACCAAAGAATAAACTGTTTCCGTTAATTGCTGGAGAAGAGGTAATTTTAGAGTTGAATAAAAATGTTCCCGGATTATATGTGAACTCTTCCAAACCTGTGTATTTGTTCAATACATAAAAATTACCGTTGTCGCATCCAAATGCAATTAAATTTTCCTTTAATGCTGGAGTTGACTTAATCTTATCTCCTGTATGATGACTCCATTTGACAGTTCCATCACGGGTGTCAATACATGTAAGATTTCCCTCATCAGAACCTACAAAGACACTATTATCATTTTCATCAATGGTTGGAGAAGAGATAATCTTATTGTTTAAATCTACCTTCCAATTTAAGGCCCCATCGGATTCATTCAAACAGTATAGATTTCCATCTGTGGAACCGAAAATTATTGTTTCGTTTACATAACTAGGTATAGACAAAATTTCATCACCGGTTGTGTAATCCCAATTCTTTTCTTTGTCTGTTCCAACACTATATAATTTACCGTTATTTGAACCGATATAAATAGAATCATTGACAACAATTGGAGATGACTTGAATTTTCCATCCAATTTTTTATTTAAAACAACTTTACCGTTGTCTTTGTCAAGGCCATATAAATGTCCGTCATCACATCCAAAGTAAACAACATCATCATAGAAAAATGGGGTTGACTGGACATCATTGCAATCATATTCCCATGAAACTTTATGGGTGTTAATATTTACGGCTTTGATTCCATCTTCACATCCAATATATAACCTATTGGAATGGACAATAGGGGATGAATTGGTCTTTGACTTTAAATCAAGTTTCCACTCTTCATGACCTTTTTCCATATTAATAGCTTTTAACATTCCATCATCGGAAACCACATAAATGTAGTCCTTATAAATCGCCGGAGAACAATGGACAGGAGATTCCATATTAAAAGTCCAAAGATTAGTTACAAAACCTGATTCTCCATCCCTGTAAGCTGAATGGTCAACATCTCCAGCAAATGAATCCCAATTTTCAGCAGCGATTGGAGACAGACATAAAACACAAATGATTAAAGCAATTAGCAATTTTTTATACACTTAAAAACCTCCTAAACATCCCTATTAAATCGTTTTACACCAATTATGAAGAATAAAACTGTAAAACCTAATAAAACAACTAAATCTAACCACACATCACCTAAAGTTTGTCCTTTAAGCATTACTCCTCTCATTGCATCGTTCAAATATGTCAATGGGAAAACGTAAGCTAATTTCTGTAATATCCAAGGCATGGTTTCTATAGGATAAAATACTCCTGAAACAAACATCATAGGCATTGAAAAAGGAAGTGAAATTTGAGCATAATCTTCCTGAGTGGAGGTTCTGGCGGAAAGCATAATACCAAATCCGACAAAACACAGTGCACCAATAACCAAAACAATGAAAGTCTGTAGGAAACCACCCTTAATACTCACATTAAAGAGCAGTACCGCCATGAAAATCAGAATCAATGCTCTAACTAATTCGATTAAAAGTTTTGCAGCAATTTTTCCCCCAATTACAGTTGCAACTGAGGTTGGAGTCATGAACAATCTTGCAAGTTCACCAGTTTCTCTTTCACCGGCAATAGTTGCACCCATACCCATCATACAGCTCATCATGATAGTCATTCCTAAAATAGCCGGGACTAAAAAGTCGATGTATTTGATATTTCCATATATTTTGTTAACATGCAAACTTATGTCATCCTTGAAATTGTCTAAAGAGTGAGCAATAGACGGAGTTATATTTGCATCCTGAGTTGAAACACTGGTTTGTGAAGCTACCATATTTGACAATCTATAAAATATTCCCTGAGTTGATGACTCTATAATCTGGGAAGCCATCTGATCTGAAGAATCAAGATAAAGCGTTACACTCTTCTGATTAGACGAATCTTCATCATAATCCGATGGAAGAATTATCGCCGCCTTTACTTCACCCGATTCTACACGCTGTTTTCCCTCATCCAAATCATCTATAACCTCGACAACATGATAGGTTTCAGTGTTTTTTATAGTGTCAAGAGTCAAATCTGTAAGGTTACCATCGCTTTGAGAAACAACAACTATAGGCAAATCTGTCATTTCTCCACCCATTCCATAACCGAAAAGCAAAATCATGATAATCGGAAATGCTATAATAGAAACCAATCTTGCAGGATGTCTTTTAAGTGAAATCAATTCCTTTTTAATCATCCACCAAAATTTTTTAGGCTCTATCATCTTCATTCACCTCCGAAGTTGACTTAATGAATACGTCCTCCAGTGAAGGTTCTTCAGTGCTGACGGATTTGATGATTCCGCCTGAAAAACTTATACCGTCCAATACATTTTGAACAGCCATATCATCGAAACTATCGATTCTCAAATTAATACGGCCATTATGGGCTATTTCCATGCTTTTAACATCATCAGAATTTTTTATTGATTCTATGATTTCGTCATCCTGATTTTTCAAAAGAATTGACATCTTCCTTAAGCTGAGATTGTCAATGTCTTCCTGAGTTGAATTTGAAACATCATTTTCATCGGAAATTTTATTTAAGGCTTCAGTCATTTCCTGCCTATTGCTTTCCAAAAGAGAATCCTTAAGACCCTGTGGTGTGTCATAAGCAACTAAATTACCAGTATTGATAATGCCCACATTATCACAAAGCATGTCAACTTCGTGCATGTCATGTGAACATAAAATGATTGTATGTCCGCTGTCATTAAGCTCACGGATCAAATCCCACAATATACGTTTTGTAGTTGGATCAAGACCAATTGTAGGTTCATCCAAAAACAATATGTCCGGCCTATGAACCAAACTTGCCACAAGGGAAGCTTTTTGCTTTTGACCTCCTGAAAGCTGGCCCACTCTCTTATCTTTAGCATATTTTATATCAACAAGTTCCATTAAATCTTCAATTCGAGAATCCCTTTCATCCTGTGGAACGCCATAATAATCTGCACATAATTGGGAATTTTCCATTACGGTCAAATCACTGTACAAGCTAACCTGCTGCGGAACCATGCCCAACAGATTTCTTACTTCATCCGGATTATTTTGAACATCAAATCCGCCGACAGTGGCCTTACCAGATGTAGGCTGTATCAGACAAGTAAGCATCTTAATAGTTGTGGTTTTGCCTGCTCCATTGGGGCCCAACATTCCAAAAATGGTTTTATTAGGGATTTCCAAGTTTAGAGAATTAACAGCTGTGAAGTTATTGCTATAAACCTTTGTTAGATTTTCAGTTTCTATTGCATTTTTCATTGTTAATCTCCAGTCCAGTCATATCACTAAAAAAGGCTATCCATGAAGGATTGGTTAAAACATTATTCATATGAATTTGAATATCATTTAAAAAATTCTGGCCATCTTCAGTGATTGAATAATATTTAACCCTTTTATTATTTTCGTTAATATTCCACTCCCCAACAATAAATCCCCTTTTTTCCATTTTAGATAGGATTGGGTAGATTTTACTGGAATTAACATTAATATCACATTTGGAATCATTGAAGTTAAAGAATTGTTCCAACTTTTTCATGATTCCATAACCATGGATACTTTCTTTTGAAATAATCCACAGGATTAGGTTATGTATAATCCCATTTGAGAAGTTTTTAAAAACTTTTTTATGTGATTCGTTAAATTTTTCGTCAGTCATAATTCACCATATGTCAAAATTTGATATATGTAAACATTTAATATATTATTCCTTACTAATATATAAATATGAAATTAGGTTTTACTACATTAGCTTTATTTATGGAACCTAACAATGACATCATCGATTTAGCTAAAAAACATGGATTTGAAATAATAGAGATTCTTGGAGAAGGTCCTTTTTATGAAAAAGACAATTGTGAATTTAAGGATTGTGGTTTGGATATAAGAATGCATGCAGCAACTGTGGACATTAATATAGCAAGCTTAAACCAGGGAATAAGAGCTGAAAGCGTTAAGCAAATGATTCACTGTGGACATTATGCAGAAAGTATTAACGCCAATACCATAACAGTTCACCCAGGTATAATAGGCAGAAATGAACCGCATTTAAGAAAATGGGCATTGGAACAATCTATTGAAAGTATTGGAGAAATTATCGACAATACCAATATTGAGATTTCAGTTGAAAATATGCCGGTTCGAGGTAAATTTCTGGCAAACACAGTTGAAGAAATCGAAATGATTCAAGAAGCAACAGGCTGCAGCTTAACCATCGATACCGGTCATGGGAATACCTGCGGAAACCTTGAAGAAATGCTTTCCTTAAAAAATATCAGCTACTGTCATTTGAATGATAATGATGGAGTAAAAGACCAACACATTACCTTGGGTGAAGGAACAATGGACTTGAATTTACTTAAAAAAATAGATACAGCCATCATTGAATTAAATAACTTCGATAACATCCTAAAAAGCAAAGAGATTATTGATAACTTATAATTTATTATTTTTTTACTGGTTATTAGTTATAAGTTATAAGTATTTTTTTATTATAACTTATAAGTTATAAGTAAAAATTTTCAAAAAAATAATTAAAAATCAATTTTTGTGACTTCAAAAATATCATCAATTACATAATCTGTCTTATCCAACATTTTAGGAGACACTTCTTCCTGTTGTTCAATAGTTAAAACACTAACATCCGCTTTATTAAATGCAATTAAATCATTTAATCCATCACCAACCATCATGACTTTAAAACCAGCATCTTTAAGAATGGAAACAACTTCACCTTTACCTCTAGTTGAAACTGTTCCATATGCATTATCTTCGGGAATATCAAGCAGATTGGCCAATCTGTTAATTGCTCCTTTTCTGTCACCTGAAGCGATATATATTTCAATTCCGCGTGACTTTAAAGTTTCAATTGTTTCAAAAACTCTAGGGAAGAATTTGCCTGCAGAGGTTATTGTATATGCAACCTGACCCAAATCGATATCGACAATTAATGCAGATCCATTGCACAGTTCCATGTGGGGAATCTTTTCTCCAAGAATTTCAAAGCCATCAGTGATGTCGGATATAGTAGTTGTGGTTTCATCATCAAGAATGGCCTTAATTTCAGCCTTAGAAACCTGACTGGTAGAAAAACTGACATCAAAATCTATGTTATACTGCTTAATAACATCGGAAATTAAAGTATTGGAGTCTAATTTCAACAATTTGTTTGTGTTGAATTGAAGTACAACCAATGCCAGAGAATCAGCAGAATCTATCAACTCCAAAGAATTGATGTTAGTAAATATGTCTCCGTTGAAAACATCTTTAATAACTCTATACCGTTCTATTAATGTCCCGGAGTTATCAAATACAATAGCTTTTTTCATGTTTAATTAATCTTTAAAAATAATTATTTATAAGTTTTGAACTCAACAACTATAGACAGAAAAAATCAAAAAAAGCTTAATTTTAATAGGAATAAATTAGATTGAAAAATCTTATAAATAACAACAAACATAAAAATTAATATATATTATAGGAGGTTTTAATTATGGCAAGTAAAGTAAACCCAACACCAACTTTAACTGGTGCTGATGCAGACAGATTTATTGAAAAATTAAACACTCCTTCAACAGATGAAGAAATTGAAGCTTTAAAAAGAGCAAAAAATACTTTTGAAAAAATTAAATTCAAAAGATAACATTTTTTCATTTTTGACATAAATCGCGATACATTGGCACATTTCTTCTATTTTTATTTTTTTTAGGTTGTAATTCTTCAAATAGATTTTTAATATAGAATGCCTTGGTTTTCTCTTGATTATATGCATCTATTGATATGAATCTAATACCAACATCTCTTCTTAATTCTAAACAAAAACCTACAATCCAGTCAATAAGAATGGACCCTATGTGCATGCGTTGAAAATCCTTATGGACTGCAAGTCTACCAATTTTAATTGCAGGATACATTGGATAATTAATTTCTAATTGCTTGTTGATTTTGATTGAATCTGAAGATAATGAGAAAAATGCAACAACAAAACCCTTATATAAACACAAATAGATTTTAGATAAACTATTTCCTATATTGATAAATGAATCTTCTAATAAAAATTCATTAAGGTCTTCATCTCCACAATCAAATTCTATTGAAGATAAAATTTCTGTATCTGCTTTAATGATTTCCAATTTACTGCAATCTAAACTAGCCATAAATATTAATTAAACCATAAAAATATATAACATTATCTTTAGAGGAAAACGCATAATTC
>R27__coassemble_1374_pt1 | contig 11332 bp, 4 predicted proteins | sample R27__metabat2_low_PE_024 | metagenome-assembled genome bin R27
ATTTAAAGATAACTTTATAAATTATTTTTAATATATATTAAGTTATAATTTAATTTAATATCATTAGAAGTGAAATCATGAAATGGAAACTGTCAATTTTATTATTTTTATTTGTATTTTTAACGGTTTCAACCGTCTGTGCAGTGGATGTAGATAATTCCACTCATGCTTCTAGTGATGATGCTCTTTTTTCATTGGAAAATGAAAATAAGGTGCTTTCAGATAATTTAGATGATGAAAAGCCGGATGTTCCTGATTTGATAGTGAATGAAGAAAAACATGTTAATCCGTCAAATATCAATATGTATTTTAAGAATGGAGTTTTAAGTAAGGAATTTAAAGGTGAAACATTAATATTTTCTGGAAACTTCGATGATTTGGGTGTATTGTCCATAAATCACAAGAATGTAAATATTATTGGAGAAAATGCTCATTTTAAAAATACTGTTTTTAATATTCAGGCAAGTGAAATCCTTTTAAAAAATTTAACATTTACTGTAGATAAATCCATTAGAAGCAATAATGGTGCAGTGATACAAGTCAATGGATATGATGTTACATTGGATTCATTGGATATCAATTATATGGTTCCTAATGATGTAGAAGCTTATGCCGTTCTTAGCGATGGTTATAATGGTTATTCTTCAGAAAATCTTAAAATTTTAAATTCGAATATTTATTTTGAAGGCCATAATGACAATATTTTCAGATATAATTGTGCAATTAAATTAACTTATGCCAATTCTCCTCGTATTGAAAATAACACTATTTCCTCTTCACTTCCTTTAAAAAAGGTTAGATATGGCGGTGATGGTGCAACGTTGGATTCTGATTATGTTTATGCTGTTGGTTTGGAGGAAAGTCCAGATTTCATTATAAAAAATAATACTATTATTGTGGATGTGAATAAAAGAACTGCAGTTGAATATCCTACTTTAAATGCCATTATGTTAAGTAAATCCGACAATGGCTTATTCTTGAATAATTCACTGTATATGACCGATTTTGTCACTTCTCCGGGCATTGAAAATTATCTTTACGGTTTGGATATATACAAGCTAAACAATCTTTTGGTAATGGGCAATAAAATTTCCATTATAACCACAGGTGGAAAACTTGCATTGGGCACAGCATATCCAATTCAGGTTTGCGGTCCGATTTCAGGTATAAATATTACACAAAATGATTTGTACTCATTTTCAAATGGCCCAAATATTGGAATATATTCACAAAATTATTATGGTGAAACTCAAATTTCAATTACAAATAATAGAATTAATGTTACCGGACTGGCAGGGACTCATGAATGGGCTTTAGTTACAGGTATCGAATCTCAAGATACCAATGCTGAAATTCTCAATAACATTATTGAAGTTCATAGTGTCGGTGAAGTAAATGAGGATGATAATTTATATGCAATTAGTTATCGTCAAAGCACAGCAAAAGAGCATACATTCAATATTCAAAACAACGTTGCATACACAGATGGTTATTATGCAGTTTATCTTTTAAGTTCTGATAATTCCATAATTTATGACAATACATTAATTTCATCTAATGAAAATGCTGTTTCTGGATCTGATTCTTATCGTGAAGGTCCACGGGGACATGATGGTGATGACTATTCAAATAATAAGGTTATAAATGAAAGGGATTATTATGGGCATGAAAATTCAATAAACATTAATTCTTATGATAATACTGGCATTAGATATATTGATGGAAGAGGTATTGGTTGGAATAATCAAAATCAGGAAACTCATAATTATAATCCTTTAGTTCCTAGCTATTCAAATAATATTTTTGACCAGAATAATGAAGGAAGTGGAATAATAGATGAATATCACGATGATGGGACTATTCAAGGAACTATTACAGATAAAAGCGGAAATTTAAAACCAACAGACTTTGATATCAATGACCATACCTTTGAATCAGATATAGAATATGATGTCGAATCTTCAACACAAAAAGATGCTGTTAATGGTAAGAGTAATGCGAATGCAAATATGAATAGTATGGGTGCAAATGCCAATTCCAATAGTAGTGATGCGACACCATCAGTGGGAACTGATAATCCTTTAAGTAATTCTCAATCTGGAAGTTCAAATGCTGAATCTCAAAGTGTCAGTAAATCTTATGAGATAAAAGAGATTGAGGAAAAGGAATTCATACCTTCAGTCTTTTTTGTTCTTTTGATTTGTTTGTTATTGGTTATTGGCTATAAAAAGAAAAATAATACTTTAGAATAGTAGGTAATATTATGAAATTTAACAAATTATATTTATTGGTTTTATTATTCGGATTGTTATTATCAGTTACCTGTGTAAATGCTGTTGATAATATTACTTATGATATGAAAGCATCTCCAAGTGAATATGTTTTAGCTTCCGATGCTCCGAATTCCTATTATGTGGATTGCAATAACGGAGATGATTCAAACAATGGGCAATCATGGAATTCTTCTTTAAAATCTTTTAATAAAGCATTGGATCTATCACATGATAACGATAATATATACCTGTCAAATGGTGTATATTCCGATTTGGAAAATACAAAAATTACAATCAACAAATCAGTGAGTGTCATAGGTTCGACCAACACTATATTTGATGGATTATATTCAAATTACATCTTTATAATCTCTGATAATAACAACATCACATTTAAAAACATCAATTTTGCTAATGCTTATAAGATACAAAGGGATTATGATTTGATAGAAAATTATGACCTCGAAGGGGTTTACGGTTCAGCTTTAGATATAAAAAATTCTAAAGTAACTCTGGATAACTGTTCTTTCACATATAATATGGCAAATTATGAAGCAAATGTCTATGAATTCATATATGGTGGTGCTATCAGTAATTTTGGTGATTTAACAATTTTGAATTCTTATTTTTATGGTAATGCCATTGGCGCAACATTAGACATATTGGGATATGGAGGATCAATTTATAACAAAGGAAAATTATTTTTAAATAATTCAAAGTTCATTGATTCAAGAGGAGATGCATACAGTAATGGTGGAGCTATTTACAATGATGGGGATATGATAATAAATAACAGTATTATTGCATATTCTCACTGTTTAGAAGAATCTAAAGGGGCTGCAATATTTAATAATGCAAATTTAACTCTTTTAAATTCAATAATTGAAAATAATACTATTGAAAGAACAGATTTTAATTTTATTTATGGAAATATTTTCAATTCCGGAAAACTAATTGCCATAGGGAACATATTTAGAAACAATACTGCAATCTACAGGCAACCAAATTCCGAATACTATGGAACACCTGCTATTTATAATATTGGTGAACTGGACATGTCTTATAATGCGTTTATAGATAATGTGGGCTTTGATGGAATTTATAGGGATGTCTTTTCAAATAGTGTCAAATCAGTAAAAATTGACAATAATTGGTGGCAAACCAATGAAAATCCATTTTTAAATAATTTGGTCAATTACAAAAATATTGATTCATGGGTTCTTTTGGATTTGACTCCTGCTTATAGCTCTATAGACATCAATGATTCTTTGGAGATTGTGGCCTCATGGAAATTAAGCAACGGTGAAAATCCCCAATTCAATTTGCCGATATTTAATTTAACATTTTCAACATATATCCACGGCAGTGAAATTACTTCTGAACATATTTTTAAAGACAATGTGACTTTTCTTTTTAATTTCACAGAAAATAAAGGATCCTATGAAGTTAAGGCATTTGTTAATTCAGTTTCAACAACTGCAAAAATTGATGTTGGAAAATTGAATACTTCCGTAATAATCAGTTTAAATACTTCAGAAATTTATTTCAACGAAACTGTCCTTGTGGATGTGTTTTTAACTGATGAATATTATAATAATTTGACTGATAGGGTAAACCTAAATTTAAACAATAAAATTCATGTAATCAATATAAAAAATGGGCATGGAAATATCACACTTAATGATTTAACTCCAGGCAATTACACCTTAAGTGTCAATTACATGGGTAATGAGTTATATGCCAGGTCAAATGATGAAACTTCATTTGTCGTCAAAAAAGTTCCTGTCAATTTAAAAATCAGCCCTATCGCAGACATAAAAACAAATGAAAGTGTGGAGCTGACAGTTAATTTGGAAGGTCATAAAGCTGAAGGAATGGCTCAATTATATGTAAATGGAATTTATAAACAACCTATTTATCTGAACAATGGAAGAACCACATTTAATTTAAATTATTTCTCTAAAGGACAGTATAATCTAACAGTAATCTTTCCAGAAAATGAGTATTACTGCTCAGCTTATGACTCTATTATATTTAATGTTGATATCACTCAGGTTTCAATCAATGTTTCCGCTAAAGATATTTATGCTGGTGAAAGTGAGATTATTACAATTGAAGTTTCATCCAATGGATTCAACAGTAATGCAACACTTTCAATAAATGGTATAAATTATACTGTATTTATTAAAGATAAAATTAACCGTATCACTATTTCTGATTTAACTAATGGAACTTATGATGTTTTAGTAGTATTTGAAGGAAATGACAGGTTTGTTAAAGCCAATGCCTCAACATCATTTAAGGTTTCAAAGCAATTGTCCAGTTTAAATGTATCTATTGAAAAGAATAATCTGACTGGCAGCATTATCGTAAAAACAAATTCAAGCAAATGCAGCGGAACTATTGGTCTTTATGTAAATCAGAGATATTATTCTGGAAATTTGAAAAATGGTATTGCTAGCTTTGATGTTAAATTTGATAAGGGAACTAACTATATCTATGTATTTTATAATGGAGATTTTAGTTTTGAGCCGTCTAGCTGGAATGCCACAATTGGAAATGCTGAAAAGTTCTTTTTAATTGCTGACGATATTACATTTTATGAGCATAACGAATTTAATTATACTGTAAGTTTATATGAAGAAAATGGATTTGCTATGCCTAATAAAGTTGTTTCAATTGAATTTGAAGGTAAAACATATAATCTACGAACTAATAATAAAGGAATGGTCAATTTAGGTTTAAACTTGGGTGAAGGAGTTTATTCTGTCATTGCTAAATATGAAAATGTTACAGTCAATAACACAATAACAATCAAAGCCATTGTCTTTGATGTTAATATGAATAACATTACTTATGGTGAAAACGGAAATATAACTGTAGAATTTGAAGGTAATATAACCGGATGCGTTAATTTTGAATTTTTAACAAAAACTATTGTTGCAAACATTACAAACTCAAAAGCAACATGTAATTTACAGGGATTTTCTGCAGGAACATATTCTGTAGACATATTCTATTCAAACGAGTTTTTCAATTCTCCGAAAGTTGCCAGGTCTTTTACTATTTACAAGGCAAATACTGAATTTGATGTTGAATTTAATAATATGGAAATAGGAAAAACCGGAAATATCGTAGTCAGTTTTTCAGATAAGGTAACTGGAAATGTGGAATTTGTGATAGACAACAATCGTTACTTAAAAGAAATAATTGATTCAAAAGCTATTTTAAATATTTCTGAATTGTCTGGAGGATACCACAATTTAATAATAACATATCCTGGAGATAATAATTACAATAATGTTAGTTTAAAAACAGCATTTCCTGTAAAAATTCTAAAAACCAGCATTCAAATTATTGTTAGTAATGAAACTTCTTATGGCGATGAATTGGATATATCTGCAATACTTGATGAAAATGCAACAGGTAATGTTATTTTTAATATAGGAGGTTTATCCAAAAATTGCGAAGTAAATAATGGTGTTGCAAACTGGAAAGTAACCGGAATTGATTCAGGAATTCATAATATTATTGCCAGCTATGAAAGTAATGATTTATTTATCAATCAGAAAAATGAAACTTCATTTAAAATATCAAAGGCAAATTCAACAATGGATATTTTTGTTAAAGAAGTTTATTTGGATGAAAACATTAGAATTTATGCAAAATTAAATACAAATGCAACAGGTAAGGTTTCATTCAGCATGGATAACTATTACAGTCCTAGAGATAAAATTGTTTCAAATTCATCTGCTTCCTGGCTGATTTCTCCTTTGGAAACTGGTCAATATACGCTTCATGCAAATTATAGTGGAGATAATAACTACTATGCATCATCTTCAACATTCCTATTAAATATTTCACAAAAAAGATCCATTTTAACAGTTGAGGCAAATGATGCAAGCAATCGTGATAATGTAATTTTTAAAGTTACACTTCTCACAAATTATAATGAGGGCATTTCAGGTGTTGTTAACATTAAACTGTTAGGTAGCTCCTACAAAGTCAACGTTCGCAATGGTAAGGGAACACTGAATCTAGGTAAGCTCACACCAAATGAATATAAATTTACTGCATATTTTGAAGGCAATGAAAAGTATTCGGATTCCTCTTTTGAATCTTCATTTACAGTTTCAGATTATCTATTGGCTTCTGTTTTGTCATGTAATGATGTTGTAAAATATTATAATGCCGATGCAAAATTTGTCATTGTCTTAACAAGCATAAAAGGAAAAGCAATTCCTGGAGAAACAGTATATGTTACTGTTAAAGGTGTTGAAAATACTTATGTCACCGATGAAGATGGAAAAATTTATTTGAATATTGGCAATGCTTTTGAAAAGTATAATGTTACTGCCGAGTTTAGGGGAAGTGACTCATATTATCCTTCAAACACTACTGGAAGCGTAGAAATATTGTCTACTATTGAATCATCAGACTTGATAAAGCTATATGGTACTGGAAGTCAATATTTTGCAATATTTAAGGATTTAAGCGGAAAGGCATTAATGAATACTCAAGTCTTTTTCAAGATACTTGGAAAAACCTATAATTATAGTACTCTGCCTAATGGTGTTATAAGATTGGATATTGATATAGATCCAGGTACCTATTCAATAACTGCTATTAACCCTGTCACTGGTGAAAATAAAACAAATAAAATAATTGTTTTCAATAAGTTAATGGGAAATAAGGATGTCACTAATTATTTCGGAGCAAAAAGCACATATAATGTACGTGCATATGATGAAAATGGGAAAGTGGTGAGTGCTGGAAAATTGGTCATATTTAAAGTAAATGGAAAAACCTATAAGATCAAAACGGATAAAAAAGGTTATGCAACATTATCTGTTAAATTAAATCCAAAACAATATGTTGTCACAGCTCAATTCAATGGAACCAAGGTTTCAAACAAAATAACAGTTAAACCAGTTCTCACAACAAAAATAACATCAAACAAAAAAACTAAAAAGACCAAGTTCAGTGCAAAACTGCTCAATACTAAAGGCAAGATATTGAAAGGTAAAAAAATAACTTTTAAGATTAAAGGTAAAAAATACACAGCCAAAACCAACAAAAAAGGTTGGGCTAGTATTAATATTAAGTTAAAATTGAAAAAGGGTACATATAAGGTTTATACAACTTATGGGAAATCAAAAGTTATAAACATAATTAGAGTTAAATAATCTTTTTCAAAACCTTTAATTTTTTATTTTTTCATGTAGATTGCTAAATTCATTTTATCTAATTTTTATCATACTTTCATTATTTTTAATTTATCTATTCATAATTTGCATTTGTTAGTTCAATATTATAATATAATTTGCCAATATTTCATGTAAATGCAATGAAAAATCTTATTAATTTTTTCATCCAAAGTTATAATCATGATTTTTAAACTTCAAGCTAAAGGCCACAAAAATGTAACCTCTCATCACAAATCCACTTTTGAAATTACAAAAGATCCAGAAATCGGTCCAACTGCAGATTGCATTGTCGGAACAGGTGCTGATAAATCAATGCTTGACTTTCCGCAGGAACTTAAAGATAAAATCGCCAACTCAAAAAGTAGAATAACTGTTATTTTGGATACTGAAAACGGTCATGATGAAATTGTCGGCTTTGGCCATGAGGATTTGACCTTGACTCATCCGACCGATATTGTCTGTAGAACCAGTGATTACACCTGCTCAAGGACATTGATGATTAAAGCAGATAAGGCTGCAAAGGACTTGGATCAAGATTTGATTGATGATTTGAAAAATGATAAGATTATGGAAGTTACCATAAAAGTTGATACTTAAATTAAATTTTTTAGAAAAATTAGCTTTTTTTAATGTCTATATTGTGAGTTTAACCTCACAATACTACTCATTAGACATTAAAACCATTTAATAGATTTCGAGGTTTTCTTTAATTGAATTGAACTACCTCAACTTATAGAAGTTGAGGATTCTTACTTCACGGGCTGTATGCTCCATAGAATATAGGATTACTGTGCTATTCCCCTTGTCCCGAAGGTTCATGCAATTTACTAGTGTTAATTTTTCTTTTTTTAACTTGGTTATCGTTAAAAGTATTAACTCGTCATTGCCATTTATTATTTTATATATTAGGTTGTATTAAAAGCTTGTTGAAGTCATTTGAAAATATTGCTTTCATTTAATCATATTATTTTAAAGTTTAGTTGCAAATATTGAAAAATAACTATTTGAAGCATTTTTTGCTAATAATTTATTTTTAATTTAATTTATGGTTTGAGAAATCAAAATCGTGAAAATTGTGATAAAAATAGTTAACTTTAAATAAGTTAAGAGATATATTTTTTTATAACTACTTTTGTTTTATGCGGGGGTGGTCGAGCGGTCAAAGGCGCTAGGTTGAGGGCCTAGTGGGTTAGTCCCTTCGCGGGTTCAAGTCCCGTCCCCCGCACCATTTATATAAAAATTCTTATTTTGAAAAGTTTATTAATCATTAAATCAAATATATTTCTCAATTGGAGGAATTTAATTTGATTAAAAAAACATTTTTTATTTTATCAATTTTTGCATTAATTGTCCTATCGCTATCCTGCGTAAGTGCAGCAGATACAGGTAATAATGCTACAGCTAATCTTGAAGACTTGGCTGGTGAAATCAACTCAACTGATGTTGGTGAAACACTTAATCTAAATCAGGATTACAAAAGCACAAATTCATCAAATCAAATTATAATTTCAAAATCAATCACAATTGATGGAAACAACCATACAATCGAGGCTCCTGATGTGGAAAGGGTGTTTTTGGTAAATGCGGATAATGTCTGCATTAAAAATTTAAATTTTATAAATTCAAAAGCAACAGGTCTTGCTGGGGGAGTTATCTCCTGGTGGGGAAATAACGGCTCATTGTCCAATTGTAATTTCGAAAATAACTCTGCTTCATCAGCTGCAGGGGCAGTTTTGTGGAAAGGAAATGACGGACTCATTGAAAACTGCAATTTCATGAATAACAATGTAACTTACGGTCCTGCTGTCAGCCTGACAAGTGGTGAAAGTTTTGATCCTCACCAGATTCACATTCAGGTGGTGAACAGTGAAGGAGGAGCTCTTTATTTGCAGGGGTATAATATCCTTGTCAATAATTGCAATTTCCTAAACAACCTTGCAATTTTTAATGGCGGTGCAATTTACGTTCATTGGTATAGCAATGTTACAATTTCAAATTCTCGCTTTAAAAACAACTTCGCAGCTGAGTATTCTGGTGCAATACATTTGGATGGTGATAATCCAACCATTATGGGATGTGATTTTGAAGATAATCATCAAAAGGATTTGTTTATAAATGCAAAGGCAGTTATTGCCAATTCCACTTTTGATTATCCTTCTTCTATTGAAGACGAGTGTAATTCATCTTACATTAATGTAACATTCAGATATGGCAATTCTTTTAAAAATTTATCTTTAAAAATAGCTAACACTCCTGAAGGAGGTGTTTTAGTTTTAGATAGGGATTATATCTACATTGATGGATCAAATAAGGGAATTTTAATTAATAAAACCATTATAATAGATGGTAATGGCCATACAATTAGTGGAAATAATGCCTCAAGAATTTTTAACATAAGTGCAGACAATGTTATTATTAAAAACATAAATTTCATTAACGGAAATCCTATTGCAAAATACTTCTCAAAAGATATTGGTGGAGGAGCAATTTACTGGAATGGAGCAAATGGTATAGTTGAAAACTGTAACTTCTCAAACAATGAAATTAGAGGCATTGAGGATGACCCGTTCGATAAGGAAGAAGAAATTGTCAAAGAAGATGGGACTGTCATACATACTATCCGATTCCGTCCGATGGGTGCAAAAATAACTGAAGGCGGAGCAATAGTCTGGAATGGAACAAACGGTACTGTTTTAGATTGTATATTTAGAAATAATCATGTCGGATATGCAAATTCAGGAGGAGCTATCCAATGGAGAGGCGATAATGGAAAGATATTGAAATCCCAATTTTACCAAAATGATGCATGGTGTGGTGCTGCAGTCTGCTGGGTTGGAGACAACGGATTTATAAGCGAATCAACAGTAATGAACAATGGATTTTTCGATGGAGGAATCTATTGGTTTGGTAAAAACGGAACAATAGTTCACTCAATTTTGGTTGGAAATGGATATCCTTTAGTATTGAGATCCAGCGAAAAATTAACTGCAGACTATAACTTCTGGGGAGATACAATCTACTATATCTCTAAAGTGGAAAAACCTGAATTTGTATCTAAATGGTTAGTTTTGAATTACGATAATAACGGTAAATTTTTACTCAAAGGAGATAACATAACTGTTAGGTATGATTTATCCTATTTGGCAGATAATGCTGGAAACATGTCACGTTACAGTGATGCTTCCGGACTTTATGATGGTGAGATTAACTATACTGCTGAAAAAACAGGATATTTGGATATAACATTTGATAATGGCATCAAAATAAAAATCGATGCTAGGGAAGCTATTATAAGCAAGGATTTAACCAAATACTATCAAAACAGTAAAATTTCTTTTAAAATCACTGTATATGATTTAGTTGGAAAAGTCGTTTCCAAAAACGTAAAATTTACAGTCAACGGTAAGGACTATTATGTCAAAACTGATAAAAATGGTGTTGCAACTTTTAAATTAAAATTCAAGCCAGGCAAATATACTGTTTATTCTTCTTATGGTGATGCAAAAGTTAAAAATAAGATAACAATTAAAAATACTTTAATTACTAAAAATCTTTACAAAAAATTCAATAGATCAGGTAAATTCTATGTTAAGGTTTTAAATTCAAAAGGAAAAGCATTCGCCAAAAAAGTAGTTAAAATTAGTTTTAAAGGGAAAACCTATAAAATCAAAACCAATAAAAAAGGAATAGCTACTTTAAAAATTTCTAAGAATTTAAAAATTGGAAAACATACAATTAAAACAACTTATAATGGTTTAACAAATACAAATAAGATTATAGTTAAAAAATAACTATTACTGAGTCTGTCCAATAAATAATTTTTTCTAATTTTTTATTTTTTTATTAATTTTT
>R27__coassemble_1388_pt1 | contig 11259 bp, 2 predicted proteins | sample R27__metabat2_low_PE_024 | metagenome-assembled genome bin R27
ATGTTGTTCCTGCTGAGTAGAGGACTTTGGCGTTGGAAGCGGTTATTGATGGGTTGGTTTCCACTGTTATGTTTGCGTCCTTTTTAAATGCAGGGTAGTTTTTGTCTCCGGAATATTCGAATGTTATGTTGTATTTTCCTTTCTTGTCGGATAAATCGATTTTGAGTATTCCTCCGATGATGTCATATACTTTGTATTTGGTTCCGTCAAGGAATACTGTTAGTGTTCCTTCTGCATCGTCTGGGAATTCCAGTGTAAATATTCCGGCTGTACTTGTTTCTATTTCTTCTGGAATGTCAACAGGTATTACAGTAAATTCAGCGGTACTTGAACTGTTTTTGTAACTGGAGTCGTCAATGAATTTCGCCAGTACTTGATATGTTCCAATTTCACCAGTTGTGTGTATATATTGAGTATTTGCAGGTATTGTTGCCATTAATTTGGAATTTATATATATTTCAACGGTACCAGTGTTTGCAAATCCTCCTTTTTGGCTTAAAACGATTGTTGTAATTGAAATGTCATTTCCGGTATATGCTGCAGTTTCATTTATTGAAATGATTGTTGTTGTGTTTAGAGGTGTGTATGTGTTGTTTTTGAATGTGCAGTCTTCGTCAATTGTTCCTCCGTATACTGCTCCGCTTTCCTCTTCTGCCATGTTGTTGTCAAATATTGATGATTTGATTTCAACGTTCCTGTTTTCCGGAACATATACTGCTCCTCCGTTTTGTGCATAGGAATGGGTGAATATGGAGTTTGCTATTTCTCCGCTGTTTGCGTTCCAGTATATTGCTCCACCGTTCTGTGTTGCGGTTGAGTGGTCGAATGTTGATTTATTTATCATTCCGTTTTCACCATTCCAGTAGACTGATCCTCCATTTTCAGCAGAACAGTTAATGAATGTACAATTGGATATTGTACCGTTTTTACCAATCCAGTTGATTGCTCCGCCGTTGGCGTTGATTTTTCCGTTGATGAATCTGATGTTGCTAATTTTAACGTTATTGGCAGAAATGCTCAGTATTCCGGACAGGTTTTTGGCATCAAGGATAGTTTCTCCATCACCACTGATTGTTAGTTCTTTGTTGACGGTTATTATTGATCCGGTTCCGTAGTATGTTCCTTCCAGATTGATTGTATCTCCTGCATGTGCATTGCTGATAAGATTGGTGATATCTGTGAATGTTGATTGTGTAATATTTTGTGATGATTCATTACTTCCAGTATCTGTCTCGTTAAAGTAATCATCTTTAGATATTACAATCCCTTTTACCTTAAATATATTGTTTTCGAAAAGTGCTGAAAGATTTGCATCTTCAACACATGATGCTATTTCATCAATGGAATTCAAATTGAATATATTGTTAACAAGGTTATTTGCATCGCTTTCCCAAACAGAATTTCCCCTAATGGCAGTATTATTGTAGAATTCATTTGACTGATAGGATGCAGTTTCACTTCCATGTTTGATTGCTCCACCCCAACTGTTGATTGCCTTATTATCTATGAATGTGGAATTGGCGACTAGATGGTTGTTTCCATCAGTATAAATTGCTCCACCACCTTCCCAGGAAGAAATGCTTTCGGTTACAATATTATTTTTAAACAATGAATTCAACATTCTTAATTTTTCGCCATTTACGTAAAGAGCACCACCGTATCTCTCAGCGGTGTTGTTTTCAAAAGTACAGTTAGCCATATAACCGTCTTGAGCCCACCAGAAAATACCGGCACCCCAACTTGCAACATTATTGACAAAAGTGGAATTGATAAGGACACCAGAATCTCCTTCCCAGTGAATAGCACCTCCCCAATCGCCACTGTTCTGTCCATTTACAAACTTAATGTTTTCAATGCGAACATTATTTGCGGATACACTTAATATGCTTGACAAACCTTTGGCATCCAAAACTGTTTCACCATTTCCTCTAAGAGTAATTGTCTTGTCGATGCTGATTGAAGAACCAGAACCGTAATAATAACCTGATAAATCAATAGTATCTCCAGAATTGGCACTATCAATTAAATCTTTAAGTTCGGTGAATGTTGAATTAGTATCTGAAGTACGATTGTTCGGATAAATTTCAGGATTACTGTTTCCATTAAAGGTACAATTGGTAACGTTGCCTAGGACATTAAAGTATATTGCGCCACCTACTTGCTCTGCAGTATTGTATTCAAATTTGGAACTGGACACTGTTAAAATAATATCTTTATCAACATATATTGCGCCTCCATTTTCTGCTTGTGAATGTGTAAAATTGGAGTTAAGTATTTTTCCATTTTTAGAATTCCAATAAATAGAACCTCCCTTTTGAGCAGAGCAATTTATGAAAGAACAATTGATTATTGTATTGTTACAATCACCAGCATAAATAGCACCACCTCTTTCTGCGGAACAATCGATAAAGCTACAATTAATTACATTGTCGTAACGTTCAACAATGTTTATCGCACCTCCTTCATCAGAAGAACAATTCTTAAAGATGCAACCAACGATATTTACATAAGAGTCATGGACATAAATTGCAGTTGAAGTACAATCATTAAATTTACAATTTGTAACATTTCCTCCTTCACAACAGAATACGATAGCATTTACAGAACATGCTTCGAAAGTACAATTAGTAATATTTCCTACACATCCATAATTACAACAGACAGCACTAATACAATCAATAAAAATAGAATTGGTTAGATTAGATGGTCCCTCAAAATGAACATATGCAGAATATGAACTATCAATTGTGCAGTTGGAGAAAGTACAGTTTATAACGCTGCCTTCACCGTTAATAGCTCCACCATAAATTATATTGCAGGCATCTCCACAATAAGAAAACGAACAATTTATAATTCGACTTTTACTTAGATAAATAGCTCCTCCATAAACCAAATCACAGCCATATGTGCAATTAAAGAATCTGCAATTTATAACATCACTATTTCTAACAGAGAGAACACCTCCACTTATTGTCTTTTGAATATCATGAACACAATTAATGAAGCTACAATTGACAATACTTCCAGAATTCATTGAAACAACCCCTCCTCCAATACCGTAATCACTACTGCTATTAATTGGAGAGCAATTATTAAAGTTACAGTTAATTATTTTGCAATTTGAACCGCTTACAGTAATTGCTTCACGACTTGCATTGAGAAATTCGATATTCTTTAGTATAATATTATCTGCATTTAATTGGAACAGTCCTGATTTGCAATTGGCATCAATTTTATGTCCATTGCCATCAAGGGTAATCTCTTTTGAAATTGTGATTCCGTCTGTGATGGATCCGTCATTTATGTAGTCATCTTCCAGTTTTATTGTGTCTCCTGGACTGGTGGCATCAATTAGATTTTTTAAATCTGTGAATGTCTTGTTGCCTTTGGTGCTGACGGTAAATGTTTCGTTGGCATTGGCTGGCAGGTATTTCAAATCACCGGTATATGTTATATTTGCAATGTATGTGCCGATATCCAAACCTGAAAATTTAGTTATTATTGGTTCATTGCCGACATCTGCTGTAAATGCCATATTTCCGACGGTTATGTTGAGTATTCCTGTTGCATCAGAAGGTAAAGTTACGGTGAATGTTGCGTTTTCACCATAGGTGATATCTTCTACAGTTACTGTCATGTGGGGTTCTGTCTTTTCCTTGTTTCCGTTTATGGTGCAGTTGGAAATTATTCCTCCTACAACCAATTCACTCAAACTTTCAGAGCCTTGTGTTTCGAAGTTGCAGCTAGAAATTAGTGTGTTGTTGTTTGCATAAATTGCTTTTGCGTTTTCAGCAGAACATTTTATGAAATTACAGTTTGTTATATTGCCTGTAGTCCCCACTTCGAAATAAACAGCACCACCATAATTTTTGGCAGTGTTGTTAGTAAAGTTACAATTTGACACATTGATTTTACCCTCAATGTAAATTGCACCTCCCCAAGATTTAGCAGAGTTAGCAATAAAATTAGAATTTGTTATATTGCTGTCACTCTCAAAGCGAATTGCACCACCATAATATGATGCAGTGTTGTTGGTAAAGTTACAATTTGACACATTACTCTTACCTTCAATGTAAATTGCACCTCCATGAGATTTAGCAGAGTTAGCAATAAAATTAGAATTTGTTACTTTGCCCTTCATAATAATGTAAATTGCACCACCAAAATTTGCAGTGTTGTTGGTGAAATTACAATTTGTTACAATACCATTTCTGCCTATACGAATTGCACCACCATCATATGAATCATGTGCTTGGTTATTTATGAAATTACAATTTGTTACATTACCTTCCCGGTTAAAGTAAATTGCACCACCATATCTTTTGGCAGTGTTGTTGGTAAAGTTACAATTTGTTACATTACCATTGCCCATAAGGAAGTATACTGCGCCAGTGTTATTAACAAAATTACAATTTGTTACATTACCGTTATTATAAAAGTAAATTGCACCACCTTCATAACTGTCAGACACTTGATTATTAGTGAAATTACAATTTACTACCTTACAGTTACTGTTAATGTAAACTGCACCACCACCACCGCCACTATAAGTGCCGGTTGCCATGTTATTGATAAAATTACAGTTTGATAAGGTACCATTTTCTCCATTCCAATGAATGGCTCCTCCCCGTACACCATTGCTGCCATTAATAAATTGGATGTTTTTCAAAACAACATTTTCGGCAGTGATGTAGAATATTCTGGATTTTGACATGGCATTGATAGTATGCCCGTTACCGTCTATGGTGAATCCATTTTTACTGATTGTTATATCGTCTAAATCTCCATCGGAGTAACTGTAGTCATCATTCAATATCAATTCGTTTTCCGCATTTTGAATCAGAGTGTTTAAATCGGAAAATGTTCCTCCTGTAACTATACTTCCGTTTCCAGGGGTGTATGATCCATTTCCGGGACCTGAAATTATATCATTTGATTCAACACTAAGGATATTGTCATTTTCGCTAAGTTCTAAATTTGTGTCTTCATTTGCTGCGAGATTGTCCGATGTCGTGTTGGTGTCGGCTGCACTTGCAACTCCCATTGTTAAAATAATTAAAAGTAATATTGCTAAAATCGCTTTTTTAAATCCCATAATATCACAGATTATTATAGTTTATATGGGATTATTTCTTTTTAAGAAAGTATTTAAGTCTTAGAAAGCTTTTGCTTTAATTAAGAAAAATAAGAAAAAATAAGGATTGGTGAGTCCCTATTTTTTAACTTTAACTGTCTTTTTGACTGTGTCTTTTACATATGTTGCCTGATAGGTCAGTTTTTTTCCTACTTTAAGCTTTTTCAAGACACTTGATTTGATGGTTACTTTTGCAACACCTTTTGCATTGGTTTTGGTTTTGTATGTTTTTCCGTTGAACTTGAATTTGACGATTTTATTTTTAAGTGGTGTTTTTGCCTTTTTGAGTGTTGCCTGAAGCACCAGCTTTTTGGCTGACTTTTTGACTGCGACCTTTTTGAGTGTTAGAACCTGTTTTACTATTAGTGTATTTTTGACGGTCATGCCTTGGAATGTTGTTTTTATTGTGTATTTTCCGGGGGTCTGTTTCAGCTTAATTGTTGCTACTCCGTTTTTGTTGGTTTTGGCATTGTAAGTTGTTTTTCCTATTTTTATTTTTATTATTTCGCCGGCACCTGCTAGTTTGCCGAATATGTCGGTTGCTTTGACTGTGAATGTCTTTTCGTCAAGATAGTTCATCACCACATTTTTTGAAGCCAGTTTAGGGGTGAATTTGACCTTGATAAGAAATCCGGAATATATGTATTTGGTGTTTAAATAGAAATCTCCTTCAATTTCCAGCCAATATTGATCATGACGTGCATTATATTTGATTACTGATGTTACCTTGTCAATCAATTCCTTGTTTATTGTCATGACGTTGCTGGTTGCATTGATGTTATATTCTGCAAGGGGTAGTCCTAAATCGACATATAATATCACTTTTACCTGTGTCTGGTTGTCAAGTGTGACTGTGACATTTTGTTCTTCACCATATTTCATGCTTGAGGGGAATTTGAATGTAGGTGTGATTGTTATTGACTCTTCAAGATCTTCAGCTTCATAATTTCCATCGAAGTGTGCTTTGTATTTGTATTCGCCAACCTTTGAAGAGGGAAATGTCACAACTGCCACTCCATTATTTACTGAAGCATTTTTAAAGAATTCATATTTGCCGGTTTCTTTGTTTAGTATTTCAATGGTCAACACTCCAAATGCATCTTCTTCGAATCCAATTTCAAACATTATCTCATTTTTACTGAGATATGTCACTTCCGAATCGTCATTTAGATATTTTGCATGGATGAGAATTTTTGATTCAGAAGGATTGTCCGGCACATAATCTTCCTTTTTTATTACCTTTTTGGTGAGTTTTCCATAGTTTCCATTGTATATGACTTCAACCACATCATTTACTTCAATGTTTTCTAATGTAAACTGATATGATGCTGGTCTTTTGTATATATCTTCTTCTTTAATTGCTTTTTGGCTGTCAAACTTTTTTCCGTTGATTTTTACTGTTATTGTTCCTGTTGCGTCCTGCGGCAGTTCCACGATCAATGAATAATCTGATATGAGGCATACAAAATTGCTTACTTCATAGACATGTGTTGCATTCACCCTATTGAAGTAGTCATCACCTGAATAGATGGCCTGAATTGTATGGTTTCCGATTTTTTTTAATTTAGGGGCTAAATTTTGGAGTGTTGGATTGTTTTTTGAAATTTTATAAGTTCCACAGAACTTTCCGTCATGATAAAGGCTGAAGTTTCCGGTAAGGTTAATTGGTAAGTTTAGCAAATGCACGTCATATTGGGGCATGGCTGTGTACAGCTCGCTATTAACATGGACCTGGTCGGGATAGACGATTGTCATTTTCCAGTCGGGGCTTTCATTATAGACGATTGCATCCAGTTTCCAGGTGTAGTTTTCATAATATGCCATAAGTGTTTGTTGCCCTTCTGTTAAATTTGAAAGCAGAACTTTGGCGCTTCCGTTTTGTATTGTTATTGTGTCATTCACAATGCCTTTTAAAATCAAATCTCCATTGAAATCTTTGGATGCATTGAATATGATGTAGTTTTCACCGTACTTCCACATCTTTTTGGGAATGCTTAGGTATGGAATGACATTGATGGTATAGTTTGCCTGTGGAATGTATTTTTCGAAGTCTCCGGTGTAGCTTACGCTTAGGATATGATTTTTGATTGTCAGGTTATTCAATATGATTTCCGCTTTTCCGTTTTTAACTTCAACGGTTTTCCATGGGATTGAATCAACCTCAACGGTCAATGTTCCTTTGGCGGATTCGGATAAAAGTAGGGATAATGTGTCATTACCTTCGTAATTCACGGTTGCTGGAATTGTTAGGCTTGGTAACACCATTGCTTTTGTTTTGAAGGTTCTTTTTGGATATTTGGAATCTTTATATGATATTGTGATGTTGTTTTCGCCGATGTCAAAATCTGTCAATGTTATTTCGCTGTCTTGTGTGGAATATGTCCTGTTGTTTATTTGGATGCTGAGTTTTGATTTGGCATCCTCTGGAAGGTCGATGAAAAATGTGATTTCATCGCCTAATTTTATATTATACTCATCCTTTAAATCGTAAATGTAAAAAGGATAAGTGTAGTGGAATTTTCCCTTTTTGTTTATTGAAGGATAGTTTCCGAAATATCTGAATTCATATGTGTGCACTCCATATTTCAGCTTATTTAAATTTATGGATTTGTGTTCTGCGATTTTGTGATTATAGAATGTTTTACCATCAATCAATATTTTGATGCTTCCTGTAACTCCAGACATGGCATCCCAATCGATGGAATCGTCAGTTATTTCATTTGAAACTTTAAAATGAAAATAATTATGTTCAAATTGTCCGTTTTCTACAAATCCTTTGTATTTGTCATCTCCTGTGTATTTTACGCTTGCGTTGTGCATTCCCCAATCCAGATTCAATTCATTGATTATCACTACATTCATAGCGATAGATACCGGTTGGCAGTATTTTTCATCACCATCGATTGAAATGGTAATGTTTCCGGTTGCATCCTTCGGCATTTCAGATACTCTTATTGTGTAAATCTCATCGTTATCGGTATATTTTGGCATATCCACTTCATAACCATAGTCTGATATTTTTGTATCGTTTTCGGTTGCGCTGTCATCTCGGATGATGTCAATGTCCGGTGATTGTGCGATTTCTGTTGCGCTTTCATCACTTGACAGTTCCATTGAAGTCGAATTGCCGTCAGCCGATACGACTCCTATGCTGACTATCAAAATTAGTACAGCCAATAAAAAAATGATTAATTTTTTGTTGTACATGCTTAACTATTTGTTAAAATGTATATATAATGTTACATGTCTGCATTAAAAAGAAAAAAAGGAAACTGTCCGAAGACAGTTTTGGGTTTTATTTTATTGTTATTGTGGATTTTGCGCTCATTTGGTAGTTTGCGTTTGCGGATGTTATTGTAACCTTGTGTTTTCCGTAATTAAGTTTTTTGGTGTTGATTTTAGCTATTCCTTTTGAGTTTGTTTTGACTTTGTGTGTTTTCTTGTCGATTTTGACTTTGATGTATGTGTTTTTCACAGGCTTTTTGGTGGCCTTGTTTTTGACGGTAACTTTGAAGTATTTGGACTTTTTGTGTTTTGCAATTACTTTAGGAGCCTTTATGATTGTTTTTGCCTTTGTGATGGTGGCGACAGTTGTTGTCGTTTTGACTTTGCACTCTCCATAATCGGTGGTGATTTCAATCTTGTGGGATCCTACATTTAATTTGGATGTGCTGAATTTTGCTATTCCGTTATTTTTTGTTCGTATTGTGTATGTTTTATATTTTTTGCCGGTAAATACTTTTAATGTAACATCACACTCCTTCACGGGTTTTTTTGTAAACTTGTTGATGATTTTGATGTTCAATGTATCTCCGGAATTATATGAAGTCTTCACCTTATTGGCGGTGAGTGTGGCCACTTCCATTTCTTTTAAGTTATCATTTAAATTGACGCTTTTTGTATATGTCTTTGAGTTGACTGTAAGCTTTGCGATGCTGTAGTAGGTGTTGCCATAAATTCCCCATATTGCGCTTGTAAGTATGATGCTTGCCTTGCCGTTGCCTTTTAGAGTTGTGTTATTGATTGTGACTTTTGCTCCCACGACCTTGAGGGCACCTGCATACTCTGCAGTATTGTTTGTAAATGAGGAATCTGAAATCCTGATTGTAGTGTAGCCGTGGTAATCGTCGCTGTATATTGCACCTGCCATTTCTCCAGTATTGTCCTCAAACGAAGTTTTCTTGACAACCACATTTCCGTCTGTGGATATTGCAGTGTCTGTATTTGACTTGAATGTGCAGTTGATGATTTTCAATTTCAATGCATCTGAAGGGAATGTTTGTGATGATGAGATATAGGAGCTATAGGCTCTAATCCCCTTACGGTTGTTTTCAAATCTTGAATTTGAAACGGTTGAATCGCATGATGCATACATTGCGGTTTCACTGTTGTTTGTGAAACTGCAGTTGTCCACATCAAGTGTGCAATAACTGAATACATAGATTCCGAATTCGTTTTTGTCGAATCTGGAATTTTTAATTTTTAACTCCACTGCATCATAGACTGCCACGGAGTTGTTTTGAAAGTCGCAGTTGTCTATAGTTACTTTATTTCCGTTGACTGCATTATTTGCAGGATTATTTATGAATTTTGAGTTTTTCAAATCTATGACGTCTGCCCTGATTGCAGAATCTCCAAGATTGTCTGTGAATGTGCAGTTGACTATTGTCAGTTTTCCTTCACCGTATATTGCACTTCCATAGTACCAATAGTAATCCGGCATAGGTTTTATGTTGTTGCCTTTGAAGATGCAGTTTATGAATGTCAAATCTCCTGAGGATTTGATTGCTCCTCCGTATTCACTTGAAAGTGCATTTTGGAATGTTATATCCTTAAAAATAAGATTTTTATCAGTATTTATTATCCTTGAACTCCAGTTTCCATCCAGGGTAGCATCATTTGCGCCCTTAAATGTTAAATCATTGTTAACTTCAATTGCGTTTCCCTGACTTTTATATGTGCCTTCAAGTTCAACTGTATCGTTTTCACTTGCATTGTCAATTGCTGTTTGTATATCTGTAAAGGTTTTTTCCTCATTGGCTGATGTGAGTGTTGTATTTTCGCTTGCAGATGCAGTTCCTATGCATACTGCTAAAATCAGGGCTATTAGGAAAAAGCCAATTAATTTTTTGTTGTACATGTTTAACTATTTGTTAAAATGTATATATAATGTAGATGTTTTTTAAAAAAAGAAAAGTGGGCTGTCCGAAGACAGCTTAAGTTTAGATTACTCTGATTCTTCCGGAATTTTTAACCGCATAGTAGTACTTGTCACCTTTGAATCTCACAACATATATGAAAATCGCTTTTTTATTTAAGTTTGTGATTTTAAATGTTGCTTGACCATTCTTGTTTGTTTTTGCCTTGTAGTTTTTGCCGTTGATTTTAAGGTAAATGTTTTTGGAGGCAAGTTTCTTTCCGTCAGCGGATTTAAGGGTGATTACAACCTTTTTGACAGCTGATTTTTTGAATTTTTTGGTCGGTGCGGTAATTTTTGTTTTCTGTTTCACGATTTTCCACACAACCTGCTTTGCCTTTGTGCTTCCGGTGAATGTGTTTTTGTTTATTGTTTCTTCATATCCTTTTATATAGACTGAAGGACCATATTTTGCAGTGTTCTTTGTGAAGGTATTTGAATTTATCTTTGCATAGTTTCCGTTAAGCCTTATTGCACCTCCAGTACCTGATTTGGCGGTAACTTTGTTTGAATTGAACTTGTTTGATGTGATTGTTGCATTGTCTCCCATAACAAGCATTGCTCCACCATGACTTTTGGCTGTGTTGGAGGATATTGTATTGTTTTTGATTGTTTCCTTGTCACCGCTTATAATCATTGCACCACCGGAGGTTCCTGCTTCACAGCTTTTGATGATGTTGCTGTTGATTGTAGCTTTTGATCCCAACATGTAGATTGCTCCTCCACCGTTTCCTGATTTGCAACTTGTGATGGTGTTTTTGAGTATCTTGTTGGAGTCTCCGTCAATGGTGATTGCTCCTCCTTTGTATTTGGCACTGCATTTGCTGATTGTATTTTCTGAAATTGTGTTTGCGTTACCGTTGATGAATATTGCTCCTCCGCTTTTTTCAGTAGCCTCATTGCTTGTGAAGGTGTTTTTTGTGAATGT
>R27__coassemble_1393_pt1 | contig 11226 bp, 8 predicted proteins | sample R27__metabat2_low_PE_024 | metagenome-assembled genome bin R27
GTTATTATTTCATTCAATATGAAATAAAAGATATTCAAAGAAACATAAATAAAAAAATAGTTAGGATTAATTAATAATCCCCATAATATAAAATAAATACATTGTTTAAAGATTAGTTATTTAGTCTCTTTTAGCTTCTTTTATTTTATCAATAAAAATCAGCAAATCTGAATCTAGTGGATTTATTTCACTTGCCTTCATAGCATATTCCATAGCTTTGTCATATTCATGTAATTCATAATATATCTCACCAGTAGTTAACCATGCTCTGAAGTTATTCGGATCAAGAGAAAGTGCTTTATCACAACAATCCAAACCTTTTTCGAACTCACCTATATTTAAATAAGCATCCCCTAAATTATTCCAGGTCATTGAATTTTTAGGTTCAATTCTTTTGGCCTGATTTAAATATTTAATAGCATTATCATAATCTTTTAAATGTATTAAATATAAAGTTCCTTTTAATGCGTAAGCGTAGTCATCATTAGGTTCCAATATCATTGCTTCATCATAACAGGCCATTGCCTCATTATATTTTCCCAATTTTTCATAAGCCATTCCTTTAGTACATATTGACCTAATATATAATGGATTTAAATCAAATGCTTTGTCCAATATTTCAATAGCTTCATCACACCTATTTAAATCAATCAATACTCTGCCTTTCAGATACCAAAGAAGAGATTCGGCAGGATTTAATTCAATTGCATTATCTAAGCATTCAATTGATTCTTCAAGTTTTCCATTTTTAATCAAATCATTTGCTTTGCCGAACCAATATTTAAAATCCTTGTTATCTGAATTATTATCTAATTCATCATAGAATGGCTGTTTTCCAACTTTCCAAACTGTAGTGAACTCATCAATTTCTTCAACAAGTTCAAACTCAGTTTCAGGAGCAATAATTGTATCAAACACATCTTTACTTACGATTCCTCCAAGATACAAAATCTTTTTGTTTTTAGGAATCAAAATTATGTTTGTATATTTTAGTTCTTTTTGAAAATTAGGAAAAGAACTTGCCTTAAATGGAATATTGGGTGCAAACAATCCATTAATAGCTTGTTTTTTCATATAGTTATCATTATCTCTAAAAACAACTTTGATATTTTGAGGAGTTGCTATGGATTGAGTTTTTAAAAGATGTATGAGTTTGTCCATAGCTTCCTTTTGCTCAGCAGATATTTCATTAAACAAAGCTAAAAAAGAACTAAAAGGAATTTGAATAAGCAAGTCAGTAAAAGGATTAATGGCAACTAAAGAATACCTATCGGAGTCTTTTAACATTTTTACTAAATCACTCATGAATATTGCGATAGTTGAGCTTTGAAGCCCTGTGCTTTCTAATAATTCATTACTTGTAAATAAAGGAACTGCTCTTTCATTTCCTTGTAATTTAATATAATTTATATCAAAACCAACTTGACCATCTGGTACAAATATTTCCCCAGGATGATTATTTTCAAGTGCATCATGCATATTTTGACCGAAGACAACAGGCATGAACAGTTGTGATTTTTTAAGTAATTCATGGAACTCTTCCCGTTTTCCAGGACCTATAAAACCTTCATCCATATCTTTTATTAATTCTTCCAATCTAGAATTATCCACAATAGTTTGTCTTTTTAATTCTTCCAATTTATCATCAGGAATTTTCATATTAATTACTCCCCAATAATTATTATTTAATCACTACAATTACTTTTATAAAGGCCAATAGATTTTTGTTAGCGGAATCAGACTTCTTGCATCATTGTCAAAATTATCATAATATTGTATGACGAATTTAACTAATCTGTCCAAGTCCATTAGTATTATAGGTATTTCTGACCTTTCTGCTTCATATTTGGCATCAGTGGTGAATCCCCCAGTTGATACATATATTCCTCGGTTGGTTTTCTTTAATGCTCCTTTAAAGCTTCTGATAGCTTGTGAACCCATTGAAGTATTTGGTCTATGTTTTACTTCAACAAGAATGACTGGATCTTCTAAACCTAAACCATCTGGTGAAGCCACAATATCTCTTCCACGGTCAGCACCTCTTGGTGAAACAATAGTCTTGTAACCCATTGCACGGAGCAAGCCTGCAACCAAATCCTGCATTTCATAAGGATCCAATTTATTAACTTTATCTTTAATGAATTCAATAGATTTATCTTTAATATCTTCTTTTAAAATAGAAACATCCTCATGTTCACTTCCTTCCTCATCTTCTCCAGCTGCTGGTTTTTTATTATTGAGAACATCAAGAATATCTTTTCTAGCTTCATCATTAATATTGAATAATGTAGATATTGCACCTAAAGTATTTTTAGTTGAAACTGATAGATTATCTCTAGAGACTTCACCTAACCATTTAACATCACGAGTATCATTGTGTCCTCCAATATAATCTATATCTTCATCTTCCAAATCAGTACTATAATAATAATCTGAAGTTATCTCCCCAACCAGATATTTACGGCTGGATGGATTATAAGATAAAACATAATCTCCTTTTTTAATCATATGTCTGAATTTGATTACTTGTGAAGAAGCAATGCCTAAGCTATATTTGCTCTCATCAGGATATGTCTCCTGCATAAGTCTTTTAATATCATCAGAACTTTTATCTTCAAGGTCACCAAGACCCCAACCAAGGGCAACAATATTTCTCTTTTCAAATTCATCTATAAGAAAAGCATCTTTTCCCGCTCTAACCATCCACATATTTTTCATGACAAAATCACCTATAGAATATACCTTATTAAATTAAAAAAAATTATTTTAATAATATGTTATTAATAAATTATGTTAGTTTATAAATTTATAATTAATGTGGAAATTAATTAATCTTAAAATTAATGCAAATTTAAAAATCAAATAAAGTTGTCTGTTTTGGCTCAATATATCTTATTACTTCAGTATCAATTAGCTTATCACTTTCTTTTAGGTGTCCAAGCAATAATGGTGATTTCTCATCATGCAACTTTATAACATTCTTAGGAATGTCCGGTTTTCGATTTGCGTAGCAATATTTACACTCACTTAAACAGGAATTATATGCTCCAATATCTCTTGATGGAATGCAATGACAGTTTTCTCTAATTCCACTAGCTTTAACATCTTTATAAACTACATCATGTGCCTGTTCTAATATTTCTTGAGTTGTACATCCTGCAGCATGTATACCATATTTTTCATAGCTTTCATTTGTTGCACATGTTTGAGTATAAAGATTATACTTCTCAGATATCTCACCTATTCCTTTCAATAGCCTCACTTTATCATCATCAGTGAGTGGAATTATTTCAGGCATGTTCTCTTCAACTTTTTTGTACATGTCCACAAAGCTGAAGATGCATCGGTAAACCAGCGGTGAAATTTCTGAAGCCATATACTCAAATGTTTCCAGATGTTTTTCAACTGTGTATTTTTCTGTCAGCAGTATCGGATCGTATCTCCAGAGAATCTTATTCCTACCGACAATATCCGATAGTCTTTCCAACGTTTTAATAGATTGATTTATTGTTGGAACTTTAGGTTCTATATCCTTGCCGTATGCAGTAATCGTGTAGTTGCACAGAATATTGTATTTTTCATCAATGCCACCTATATGTTCCAGTATAGGTTTGTAGTTTTTGGAACAAAACAACAAGCAATCTACATCTTTAGGTTTCAAACTTAACTTATACACATTTTCTCTTGCAAATGGATTTCTTGAATATGCGTATCCTTCACGAATCCGGTTCAGTAGCCATGGGGTGTAGTAGTTCACTATGTCTGTTCTTCCGCCAACATTTATTATCATTTTATCACTTACTATTTTTGATGATAATCACTTTTTTTATTTGTGTTTTGGCCAGTCTTATGCAGTCAATTCTGACAAATAAATTTTGTTCAAGACAATATAATTATTTCTGAATAACCATAGTCATTTTAATATATTGTCTGAATATATGTTAAATTTTAGCCTTTTGAACGAAATTGCAAAACTTTAATTATTAAGGAAAAAAATATTATTATCTGTAGTGAGAGAAAAGTAGTAGATAATTTAGGTACTATTGGCATAGCAATATTTGCACCCATGAAGGCAGGTATTATATAATCCAATATCCCTTCCCATTAAACAATTGCATTCACGATTTCTGTATTTTCCTTTGGGAACTTTTAAATTATTTCCAATAGCCTTTTCCAATACCTGCTGAGTCATGCAACCAGATGAATCAAATCCATACTGGTCGAGCAATGTGCCTTCAACGCATGTTTTCATTTGCATATCATATTGACTGGCAATTTTTGCAAAATTTTCACCAATAACCAAACGTTCCTCAGTCGTGACTTCGCGGGCTTCGGGAAAATTCCTTAAAACCTTTTGATACAAATCAATGAAACTGATTGTGCAGTCAGAAGTAAAATCATGCAATTCAGATGCCATTTCTTCAAATTTATCAATATGAAAATCCAGGCCATATTTTTCAGTGATAAAAATAGGATCATATCTCCATGACACACAATTAATGCCCAATGTTTCAGAAAGCTCCTTAAATGTTTTCATGACCTTTTTGTAATTCAGAACATTGACTTCAACGTCTTTTCCATAGGGATTTATTGTTGTAAACCAGAATTGCCTGTAATCGGATAGTTTATCCAAATTCTTTACCAGAGGTTTTGGATTTTTAGAGCAAAAACAGATACAGTCAACATTTTTGGGATTGAAATTATATTTATAAATCTGATTGTTATATGGGTTTTTGCTAAGTACGAAACCCTCTTCAATCCTGTTCAAGAACCATTTACTAAAAAAAGCAGGAATATCAGTTCTTGTGCCTGTGTTAAGAATCATAAAAAAAGAAAAAGTAAAAGAGATTTATAAATCTCTTCCGAAAATATGTACAGCTGCAGTACCACCGGTTCCTCCAATGTTGTGAGTCATACCGATTTCTGCACCTTCCACTTGACGTCCACCAGCTTCTCCTCTAAGTTGCCATACGATTTCAGCAGCTTGAGCGATACCGGTTGCACCTAATGGGTGTCCACGTGCTTTAAGACCTCCTGAAGAGTTGATTGGGAAATCACCATCGATTTCTGTTTGACCTTCTTCAATAGCTATTCCACCTTTACCTTTTTCAGCAAAACCTAAGTCTTCCACAGCCAATAGACCGTTGATTGAGAAACAATCGTGTACTTCAGTAACGTCAATGTCTTTTTGGGTGACTCCTGCCATTTCATAAGCTTTTCTGGATGCAACCTTAGTAGATTCAATGGTAGTAATGTCTTTTCTATCATGTAATGTTAAAGTTCCAGAAGCCTGTGCAGAAGCTTTTACATAAATTGGAGTATCAGTATATTTTTTGGCATCTTCAGCAGGCACCATTACAATAGCTGCTGCTCCGTCACTTACTGGGGAACAGTCAAGGAGAGTTAATGGGTCTGCTACCATAGTGGAATTTAATACCTTATCAACGCTGATTTCAAATGGGAATTGAGCATTAGGATTTTTAGATGCATTTTTATGGTTTACAACAGAAAATTGTGCCAATTGTTCACGAGTGGTTCCATATTCATACATATGTCTTTTTGCAATCATTGCATATAATGATGGGAAAGTAGCCCCTTGTTGTGCTTCCCATTCTTGATCTGATGCAGTAGCAATAGCTGGAGTTGCATCCACAACATCAGTCATTTTTTCAACACCTGCAGAAATAACCACATCATGAAAACCAGATGCTACAGCCATGATTCCTTGTCTTAATGCAAGACCGCCTGATGCACAAGCAGCTTCAACTCTTGTAGCTGGAATTGGATTAAGACCTACATGATCAGAAATAAGTGCTGCAATGTGTTCCTGTTCTACAAAAAGTCCGGAAGACATATTTCCAACAAACATTGCTTCAATGTCGTCACCACCAATATCTGCATCCACGATAGCTTTTAAACCAGCTTCAGCAATCAAATCCCTAAAGGAAGAATCCCATAATTCACCAAATTTAGTTTGTGAAACTCCGATAATCGCAACATCTCTCATATTCAAGCCCCCTTACATTTTAATTTTACCTTTGAATTTAGCATAAACAGCATAATCAACGTATGTTTTGTCATCAATGATATCTTGTGTTTTTGGAGCTAATTCTCTTCTTTTTTCAATTTCATCTTTTACAGTGATTGTGAATCCATCACTTCCTGCACCTGAACCATATGAGACAACAAATATTTTGTCACCAGGTTCTGCAACATCTAAAATGTTGGATAATGCAAGAGGCACAGCACCAGAATAGGTATTTCCAATATTAGGAGTTAAAAGACCTTGTTTGATTTGTTCTGATGTGAAACCTAATTTTTTACCTGCCCTCAAGTAGAATTTACCGTTAGGCTGATGGAAACAAGCATAATCATAATCTTCAGGCTTTGTATCAGTTTCTTCAAATAACATTTTTGCTGCACTTAAAACATGCTTGAAGTAAGCAGGCTCACCTGTAAAACGACCACCGTGTGACGGATAGTTTTGACCTTCCCTTCTGTAAAAATCAGGAGTATCAGTTGTAAAACTGCAAGTAGTATTTATATCTGCAATAGTGTCCTTATTACCAATGATATAAGCTGCACCACCAGCAGATGCAGTATATTCTAAAGCATCCCCAGGAGCACCTTGTGAAGTATCAGCACCAATAGCCAATGCATATTCAACCATTCCAGACTTTACAAGACCCATTGACATTTGAACACCTGCAGTTCCGGCTTTACAAGCAAATTCCAAATCTGCAGCAGTCAATTTAGGAGTTGCACAAATCGCTTCAGCAACAATAGAAGCTGTTGGCTTAACTGCATATGGATGTGATTCTGAACCTACATAAACAGCACCAATCTTACTTGGATCAATTTGAGCTCTTGCTAGAGCATATCTAGCAGCAGTAACTGCAATAGTTGCAGTATCTTCATCAGCAGAAGGAACGGATTTTTCATTAACAACTAATCCATTTGACAAAGCAACAGGGTCATCTCCCCATACTTTTGCAATTTCCTCTACTTTAATTCTATATGATGGCACATGCGCACCATATCCTACTATTCCTACCATTAAATCACCTTAAATCATAATATTTAAAGACATTAAAAATCAATTTAATTATTTATATTATATTTTTAGTATTATATAAAACTAACTAAAAAAAGAGCATTATTTTAACAAAAAAAGAATTTTAAAAAAAGAATTTATTCAAGATGCAGTCGCCGGGATTCGAACCCGGGTTGTAGGCTTGGAAGGCCCAAGTAATAACCAGACTATACCACGACTGCATAAAAAATGCGGCGTCCGGGATTTGAACCCGGGTCTCTAACGTGGCAGGCTAGAGTCTTAACCAGGCTGGACTAACACCGCATGAAAACTAACAACAAGTAAACTTATGTTTTGATAGTATATAAAACTTTCGATTTTTAAAAGAATTTTATAAAAAAATAAAAAAATAATTAGATTTTTCTAGCAGTCACGCAAATCCAATCATGTTCTTCATCAACATATGCTTTGAAATCTTTAAAACCTGTCTTTTCAAGAGATTCCTTTAAAACGTCCTCAGAATAGATTTTCATGTCAAGAAGTTCCACAAGATCATCATATTTTTCCATTTGACCTTCCCTGTAAACTGCTTCATTACAGAAAAATACCAAACCATCTTTTTTAAGAACCCTGTTAACCTCTTTTAAATCATTGATGAAATCTGGCCAGAAATAAATTGTTTCAAAGCCTGTTACAATGTCAAATGTTTCATCATAGAATGGCATTTCAGACACTGACCCCTGCAATACGTTAACGTTTCCTGCATCAATTGCATCCTGATTTAATTTAGTGGATTTTTCCACACTGACTTCAGAATAATCAATTCCAACAACCCTGCCGTTTTCAGATATTTGGCCGGCAAATCTTTCAATGTTTCTCCCACCACCGCATCCGATGTCAAGAATTTTGCTGTCTTCATTTATTTCAAAGTGAGTTACACCCCACTGAGCCATTGATTCATGGGATTCGTTCATCCTATCCAGGATTTGATGACCCAACTCCCCCACGGGTTTGCGGGCGTTTTTTATAAGTTCCTTATCTTCAATATTGTGACCTGTATTAACCTTATTTTCATCAGCCATATTATCACCTACTTTTTGAATCCTTTACGTGTCTTAATAGCCTGACCTGTTTTGAATTCCTTTATTTCACAGGCTCCAAGCAATGCTTTTCCATATGCCAGCAACTTATCCTGCTCATTAACTATCAAAACTTCGTCCTTTGCACGTATATTATCATCACAGTCAACTACAAATTTACAGAATACACTTTTCCCATCAAGTGCAAACGGTTCTGAGTCCTTATTTACGACTACCCTATTTTCCGGATAAGGCATTGCATTATGAAGCCTTTTGGCACCTTCTTTTGATAAGACCAAATAGGAATCTGATGCCCTCATGTTTACAATCAACACCTTTCCATCATAGATGTGTCTGATTTTGCCTGTTTTTTTACTTTTTTCTATTTTTATATTTCCATCAAACAATGCATCTCCAGCACCGAAGCCGAATTGATAATCTGCGATTGCCTTAACTTTCTGGACATCATCCTTTTTATATCTTATCTCATCGGAATCAATGCACTTATTGTAAAGGCCAATTTCCAAGTCCTTGATTATCCGTGAATGTATTAAAACCTGGTCGTAATATTCCACAAATTCAGATATGAAATCTTCTATAAATTCAATGCTGTCTACATCACGTGTTTTTGGAGCATCATTCTGGCTTAAAGGATACACTTCATCAATTTCCAAAGGTATTAACCCAAACGGCACATCCAAGACCATGAAATCTGTGTTTTCCAAATCGATTTCCTGTTCTGCACCATAAATATAAAATTCACCAAGCTTTCCTGAGATAAATTTGGAGTAAGGTTTTCTGGTCGGAGGCAATATGACCAGGTCTCTTTTTTTAGGCATTTCACGCAATTTTTGCATGTGCCTTAAGACTTCGGGACGGCACAATGATTCTGGACCAGTGTAGAAAAACGCTGACTTTTTGCTTCTTGGATCGTATTTTTCCAGGTCCATTGAATAATTTCCAAGCTGTCTTACAGCCTCCAGAAGTGCAGGATGGGCACGGCATCTTTCTTCTACAAGTTCCATTAAACTGCCTTCATAGATGGCCTGTCTAATCAATCTCAATTCAGCAAAAGAGACATGTAAATTATGTTGAGCTATTAAATCCCTTCTTTTCTCTTTTGGCATTGCCCTCAAGTCATCAGGAGTGTATTTGGTACATACTTCACAGGAGCATGGCATTTCCTGAAGGTTTTCCAGCTTATATGTTCCTCGAGTTGACAAAAGCCTGTCATCTTCTGCATACAAAATATATGCTGCTGAGTCAAACAGGTCACATCCCATCGCAACACACAGTGCAAATATCATCGGATGGCCTGCACCCATAAGATGTCTTGCAGTGCTGTCAGGCAGTTCCTTCATCGAATTCATTACAACATCAACCAAATCCTTATAATGATAGGATTCCATCAAAGGAACTACAGCGCCGATAGGATACAAATCAGCGTCAAGTTTTGATAATTCACTGGCACATTTACGTCTTAAGTCAAGAAATGTGGAACCTTGAACTACTGAATTCAAAAGCATTTCCATATCCTGAGATTTTTTATAGTCAACAGCTTCACGGGCTCTTTCAAGAGTTATTTCCAAATCGCTTTCAGCCTTTTCACGGTCAACAAAAGGTGCTGTCGGAATGTCTAGGCTGGTTCCGATATCTGTTTTGATCAATTCCTGAAATTCTATGACTTCCTTGTTGGTGATTTCCACATCACCATATACTGAAAGCTGAAAGGAACCTGAATCGGTCATTATAGGGCCGTCAAAATGAATCAGTTCATGCAAACCCTTTTCAACAGCTTCCTTTTTCAAGTCTTCATCCTTATAAATCAGATATGCATTTGTAATTACAATATCAGCACCATATTTGCCCACATCAATAGTCTGTTTGCGCGGGTGAATTACCGGCATCAATGCAGGAGTCCTAACGTCACCATGCTTGGTTTTTAAAACACCTACACGCCCCATGTTATCTTTCGCTTTAATTTCAAACATTATACCTTACTCTAAATAGTTTTTAAAAATTAAATCATCAAGTTTAATTAAAAAAAATTGTCCTCAAAAAATAATTTGAAGGATAGTTAATATCTAAATAAAGTTTAAATTAGAAATTATATAAATCTTGCTCATTTAAAAATTAAAAAATTGCATTGGCATGTTAAAAAATGTTATCACAATCAGATTGAGAAATAATCAGTAAACTGTAAAAAAAGGAAAAAAGGAGGTTAAAAAAAATTTAACCCTACTTCGTGTTTAATCTGCATCCAGCATGTCCCAACAAATTTTAGGAGAAAATTTTTTAGTGATTCATCGTCTATTCTTGAGTTATTTAGTAATTATAATGAGTAATACAGACATCCTGGAGAATCTAAAATTATCAACATGATCTGCAACCATCACTCCGCAATTGCAACATCATATTGGATATTAATAGATTCATGGCAGATTCATTTAATTTCAACATTTGATAGTTGAAACATAGTATTGAAGTGAACAAAAATATTAACCTATTTAAACATTAATTTTCATCACATCAATACTTCAATCTTAAGCAAATACCAAAAAATTTTACACATATATCAAGTAAAAAGTTTTGAATACTTAAGATTGTTAGTTATTATTATGAAATAAGTCATATATAAATGTTTTTATTGAAAAATAAGAAAAAATATTCAATAAATAAGAAAAATAAGCATTTTAAGAAGAAAAATTAAACGGTTTAAAATTGCTCAAATCAACCATCAAAAGTTAAAAATTTATAAAAAATACCCTCCCCACCCAAAAAATGACAAGATAAAATCTAACTGATAATGCTTAAATTAGAATAAAAATAATTAAATGAGACTATTTTAAATAAAATAAAAGAAGGAGAAGTAGGAATTGGATTTAATGCTGCAAAAGAAGAATACGTGGACATGAAAAAAGCAGGAATTGTAGATCCAACAAAAGTTACAAGGAGTGCACTTCAAAATGCAGCAAGCATTGCAGGCATGTTTTTAACAACAGAAGGAGTTGTAACAGATAAACCAGAAAAAGAATGTAATTGCCACCATGGAGAAACACCAATGCCTGGTGGAATGGAAGGAATGTATTAAAATATCTTGACAATGAATATAGT
>R27__coassemble_1401_pt1 | contig 11168 bp, 13 predicted proteins | sample R27__metabat2_low_PE_024 | metagenome-assembled genome bin R27
GCTAAATCCAGTAAAGGTTCCAATTGTGTTGACTGGGGACAAGTATACTATCGTATAGCAAAATCATTAGGCTATGATGTGCAGTTTGTCCATGTCAAATGCAGGGTTTCAGGAACTGGCCATATCAGATTAAGACTGAAACATAAGAAGCATACATCAGGCAACTGGATTAACAGAGATCCGGCTGCAGTAGCAGATACAACTTCAGGAAATGTTAAATCTATCTGGTGTGATGATGGATACCTCATAGCTTATGATCCAAGTTGGATTTTCACAGATTTATATTCAAGTTAACAGACAATGTTAACTCTTTTTCTTTTTTTCACATTAACATCACCAATTAGCTATTCAAAATTAACTTTTCTAATCCCTTTCATATATATGCATAATTTAATTCCCTCTTAACTTTAAAATTTAAGTGTCATCACTGATTGAATTTGACCTATCTGATTGTTAAGATTTCATCAATATCCAATCTTTGAGACCTGTATTCATTGATTTTATCGGATGCTTCATAACCTAATGCAATTCCCATGATTAAATCTTCATCGTCTGGAATATCCATATATTTTCGTATTACATCAGGATATTTGACGATTTCATATGCAGGTATTGAATCTACACCCATTTCTTTGGCGGCCAACATTAATGACATTCCGAAACCTCCCAAATCATAAATCGACCATTTGGTAGACCCTTTTGGAAGTGTTAAATATGCCAATGCAGGGGAGTTGAACAATACTGCTTGAGTTTGTTTGAATAACTCCATATCGGGATCTTCACAGTATTCGCACACATCATTTAGAAAACTTTCCATATTCTCCTGTCCTCTTTTTGAAAAGTCTGTCCTATGTCCTGTAGGCATGTCTGGAGACCCTTTAATTTCTTTTTCATGTCTGGAAATCCATTCGGCTCGGATTTCATCTGTAACCTCACCAGTTGCAATGTATACATTCCATGGTTGGCTATTTTCCCATGAAGGTGAAATTCCGGCTATTCTAACAATTTCCTTCAATGTTTCGACTGTTACTTCATCCTTTTTAAACTCACGCACTGAATGCCTTTCAATCATTAAATCTTCAAAATTCATAATAAATATTATCAAACCTTAAAACTATTATACTAGTAAGTAAACTCCATTTTACCTAGGATTTTAATTAAATAAAAAATAGAATATTAATCATGTCAAATGATATTGTTCACAATGAAAATGCTTGTCCAATCACGGGGATTACTGAGTTATTAAGTAGAAAATGGGTTTTTGGAATTGTTAAAGATATGTTTTCAGGAAAAAAGCATTTTAATGAATTTAAAGAAGGAAAACCTGAGATGAGTAATGTTTCATTATCTAATACATTAAAATATCTTGAAAATCAAGGAATTATTGTTAAAAATGTTTTAGAAGATGATTCTCAAACCGTCACAGAATATTTTCTCACAGATAAAGGTTTGAAAATGAATAGATTATTGTACGAAATTGTATTGTATGGATTGTATGTTCTTGAAGATGATTTGAGAAGCGATGATTATAAAGAAGAAATAAAGCAAGCTTATGAAGAAATATTGGACATAAATAATTAAGATATCACAAGCATGTTCTGACTTTTGATGGGTATTTGAGAGCATATTAATTATATTGAGATTAATTTTTATTATTTTATAGGTAACACTTGCAAGAGAAATTAATAATTTTGTCATGAAATTTTTAAAGCCTGAAATAATGATAATTTTATATAATTGAAATAATAAAATATTATATTAATTATTATATACAGGTTGTAATAGCTATGGCCAATGTTAATAATACCTCATCCTATATGGATGAAGATAAAAAGCAAATTATAAAAGAGTCCAATTATACCTATAGAGATGCTCTTGAAGTTTCAGCATATCTTATCGAAACAGGAAAGTTCGAAAGATTCTACAAGGAAATGCAAATCCACGACCTTCAAAAAGAACTTGACGAAATGGAAGAATAAAACTTCAAAACAAAAATCTCAGGTAATGACTCTAAAGAAGAAACTGTTTTTGATTTCAAAGGTAATAATAAGATTTATTATTACTTTTATATTTTTTAAATAATATAATTTTATATATAATACATAATAAATTAATATATTATGTTACCGGAAAAAACCAACATCAGTGCAAGAGTAGATTTAACACTCAAAAAAATAGTAGAAGAATCAACCTTCAACCATAAAGATGCCTACGAGCTTGGAGCAAAACTGATAGCTATCGGCGATGCAGAAGAAACCATGGAGATAATTGACACTGATCCAGTTCTTCAGAAATTAATAAAACAAAATGAATACAAAATAATCCAAGCCAAAAAGGAACAGCTTGAAAAAGAATTAAAAGATTTATAGGAGGTTACCTAGGGTCGAGGAAATTCAGACATTATTTTCTTTCTCGAACAGCACGAACAGGAAATAATCAACTGCTGCAGGAAAGGAATGAGCAACAACGAAGTTAGAGAATTATTGAAAACAAAATATGATAGGAATGTTGCAGATACTACCTACAGGAAATTCAAAGCCAATTTAAAGCTAAACAAGAACGATTTTCTGGAAACACTTTTGGATGAAATAATAACCATGAAAACTTCAGGTGCCACAGATGCAAGCGTGAGAAGATGGCTGGCTGAAGAACATGAACTTGAAGTCAGCAGGGCAACATTTTCAAGATTCAAAAAGAAATACAATCTAAAAGACAATAACAAAGACCCAAGAGCAAGAGATAAAGATGCATTAACAAACAGGGCAATCTCCCAAAGGCAGATTACAGACAATAACATTCACCAGGGCAATATTGATTTGGCTATTGACACCATACTCCAGTAGCAGGTCACAGACATTAAAACCGGTTTGGAAAATTTAGATAAAATCACCAAAAATGCAGTAGGTATAGAAATCGACTTTTAAAAGCTGGATAAGGAAGTAAGATATCATGCTAATGAAAAAAGCCTGGCAAGATACCTGCTTGACATGACAGAACTGAAAATAAGATATCATACTTTCACCTATATTTTTTAGATATTTAAAATCTTTAGAGAGAGCGTCTGAAAAGTAATAAGTATGCGAACTATAACAACTGTTCGTATAAAACTTATAAAAGTTCCGATACTTATCAATTTCTGGCACTGAAACTCCGATACAAAATTTATTATTTGATAATTATAAACTTTTTAAACTCTTTTTAACCTTCAACTTAAAGTTTAAGATCATATCCACTCTTAAAAAGCAAAAAAAATAAATAGACGTAGTGTAACTCGAATCCACGAAGCAACTAAGGCATAATACCCTAAATCTTACTCCTTTGACCGCTCGGATACACGTCTAAAGAGTATCTGAAAAAGTAATCTTTGTAATGGATTTTAACTATATTATTATAATACTTTTTTTAGTGTAAATATGTAATCTTATTCAAGCCATTGATCGTTAGGCCAACCGTTCGGATTTTCCGAACTGTTGAATTTTTATTTAATTCACCTTCTTCTTCAAAAAATATTTTAAGATGTTAACTGAGATTGTTGATTTAGAAACATTGAATAATTTTGCCATAGTAATTGGTTGCCCACATTGTTTCTTTATTTTTACCAATGCCTACTTTAATTGAAACTGCTCAGTGATGTTGATGTTAAAAAAAAGAAATGTGTTAACATTAATGTTAACAGAATTTAAATTTTGTAAACTTTTGGAGGTTCTCCAGAAAAGTCAGCAATGGTTGCTTTACCTTCTTTAATGGTAAATACTTCGAATATTGGATTGTCACCGGATTCATACAACGCCTTTACAAGATCATTTGCATCAATTACCTTTTGCTTGATTTCAAGATTATCTACAAATTCGACTTTTCCGGCAATTCTGATCCATTGGAATTCAGGGGTGGCCGCAGTCATTTCAAAGTTTGGGTTTGCATCCAATTCCTTATACATTGGCTTTTGGTTGCTGGTACAGAAGTACGGTTTGTCATCTTCTGCAAAATAGAATAGTATAGGTCTCACTTTTGCGTTTCCGTCAAGTCCGGTAGTTGCCAAATATTGTTGAGGGTTTTCAGTTAAGAATTTAATTACTTCTTCCATTTATATCACCTTTATTTATCAATACTAAACTGCTTTATTTCCATTAGTATTAATTATAAATTAGTTTTATAGCTAATATAAGCTTTTTGTTACTTTAAAGTAACTAATAATTGATTTTAAACTTTTAGTTACTTTTTCGTAACTAAAATTTTATAAAATATCACCAATAAATAAATTATATGTGATATCATGGCTAAATTCAAAAGCAATTACTGTCCGGTAAACGAAACCTTAAAAATCATCAGCGGAAAATGGCACCTCCTAATCATCAGGGATTTGTTCTTCGGCAAAAAAAGATTTAAAGAATTCAAGGAAGATAAACCAAACTTAAGTAATAAGGTTTTAACCGAATGCTTAAAGGATTTGGAATCAAACGGACTGATTTCAAAAGCCGATCCGGATGACTCCAAAATAACAGAGTATTCCTTGACTAAAGAAGGGAAAAGAATGAATAGAATCCTTTATGAACTGGCCATATTCACTTTAAAAAAAGATGATTCCGCAACAGATGACGAATCTGAAGAATATATAAAGATTTTTAAAGACACATTAGATATTGATTAACCCTTTATTCGATTAAGGAGAATTAGATGAATAGAGAGGAACAGCTTGATTTTTTAATTAATTATTTGATTGATGAGAGAAAGGAAGCTATTGAAATTCCGCAGGACTATAAATCTAAAAGAAATCTGCTTCGATCTTTAATGAATGTAAGAATGCCTCTAAAAATTTCAGACGAATTTCTAAAAGTTCAGAATGAATTCTTAACTGCTGAAACATTGGGTAAGGATTTAACATCAGTTGAGGATATAACGGATGTTGCCGGTAAAATCCTGCTTTGGCAAGGAGATATTGTAACTTTGAAAGTTGATGCCATTGTCAATGCAGCAAATTCAAAGTTATTGGGCTGCTTTATTCCACTTCACAATTGCATTGACAACATGATTCACTCAGCAGCCGGAGTGCAGCTCAGAGAGGAATGCAATAACATTATGCAGTTGCAGGGACACAACGAAGATGTGGGCAAAGCCAAAATCACCGACGCTTATAATCTACCTTCAAAATATGTGATTCATACAGTTGGCCCTGCAATACCGCATGGTGAAAAACCTTCAAAAAGCGATTGTGAGGCATTAAAGAATTGCTATAGGTCCTGTTTGGAAATTGCAAGTGAAACTAATCTAGAATCATTGGCCTTTTGTGCCATTTCAACTGGAGTATTTAATTTTCCACGAGATTTGGCTGCCAAAATAGCCATTGATACCGTTAGAGAGTATCTGGATACAAATGAAACCAGTTTAAAGCATGTGATTTTCGACGTATTTTCCGATGCCAGCTATACAACATATAAGAATTTATTGTTTTAGGAGAAAAATATGGAACATTTTGTTAAAAGATTAGACAAGGCATATGCCGCCATTGATGATGCAGACTATATTCTTGTTGGTGCAGGTTCGGGATTTTCTGCAGCTGCCGGCATTGAATATTCGGGAAAACGTTTTGAAGATAATTTTAAGGATTTCATTGAGAAGTATGGTCTGACTGACATGTATTCTTCCGGATTTTATCCGTTCAAAACTCCCGAAGAAAAATGGGCATACTGGTCCCGCCATGTTCAAATGAATAGGTATTCTGTTGGAAAAACCAAATTATATGAACAGCTATTGGAACTGGTTAGAAATAAGGATTATTTCGTCCTGACAACCAATGTAGAACATCAATTTTGGATAAATGGTTTTGAAGATGATAGGATTTTTGCAACACAGGGAGACTATGGCCTTTTCCAATGCAGCGAACCCTGCCATGAAAAACTATATTCAAATAGGGATTTTGTTTTCAAAGCTGTTGGAAACATTAACGATTGCAGAATCCCTTCGGATTTAATACCAAAGTGTCCGATCTGCGGAAAGGAAATGGCTTTGAATATTAGAATAGACAATACATTTGTTGAAGATGAAAAATGGATGGAAATGTATAACAATTATTCTAGGTATTTGGAACATGCTGATGAAGAAAAAAACATTGTGTTTTTAGAGTTGGGGGTTGGCTTTAACACGCCTTCGATAATAAGATACCCATTTGAACAGATGACATATGGCAATCCAAACACCACATTAATCAGGTTAAATAGAAGTTCATCGCAAGCAATACCTGAGAATAAGGATAAAACCATTTGTTTTGATGAAGAAATTTCAGAAATATTTGCATATTGGCTTTCAAGGATTTAAATTATCAATTCTTCAGAGCACATAATCATTGAATTAACCCTAAAAAATACAAACTGTTCGTATAAAACGTATGATATAGTTCGCAACCTTATCGATTTGAACCACAAACTCTCTATTAAAAAATTTATTTTCTACTAATTATAAAATTTTTGAAATGGAAAATAAATAAAAATTCAATAATATAATCTGGATTGTTAAACTATCCTATCTAAATCACCGTTATGTTTTTTCATAGAGTCGCAGTTAGCAAATGTTTATTGTTAATGAAGTTGATATTGTTAATTATAGCAAGCATATATTGGTCAGTTATCTGACCGCATATTTATATATTATATAGTCAAATATTTAACCAAGTAATAAAATATTTTTTTCCAGATGTGATTTTATATGTATGAAAAAGAGGAAATTATCAGCGATTACATTAAAGAAGAATTATCTGACATTCCAAATATTTTAAATAATGAATTGACTTTAAATGGCAGAAATTTCGAATATAGAAAAGAGTTTGATTTTATTAAACACCATATTGATGAGTTTTTAGAAAAAACAACCCCTAATCGATATTTTGCACTTCCAGGATTAAGAGGTGTAGGAAAAACAACACTATTATATCAAACCTATGAATGCCTATTCAAATCCAAAAACATCAATCCGAACCAAATATTGTTCATTTCTTGTGAAAACTTAAATGACGTAATTGATTTCAAAATCATTGATGTTGTTAAGCAATTTTTAGAAACATATCACAACACTACATTAAGAAGATTGGATAAAAAGATATTTTTACTTATCGATGAGTCACAATATGATAAAAACTGGGCATTATCTGGAAAATTAATATTTGACAAAACCAAGAACATATTCATGATTTTTACAGGTTCATCAGCACTGAACCTTGAATACGATGCAGATTCCGCAAGAAGATTGATTAAACAGAATATAACTCCACTAAACTACAATCAACACCTGAAATTAAAATACAATTACAACGCAAGCAATGCTTCATCCTCCCTTAAAAAGCTAATATTTATGGGAGAAGTTGAAGAGGCAATTACATGCGAACAGCAAATCAATCAGGATTTGATTAACTTAAAAGGATATTCCACAACTGATTGGGACGAATATCTGAAATATGGTGGTTTTCCAACATCACTATTTGAAACCAACCCCCATATAATCTGCAAAAATATCACAGGGATGGTTAAAAAAGTAATATCTCATGATATGGGAACAATATCCTCAATAACCTCAGACAGCCAAACACATGCCAATCGGCTATTGAGATTTTTAGCTCTTCAAAAGCCAGGAGACATTTCCCAGGAAAAGATGGGAACATACCTTGGAACTTCAAAAGGAAACATACGAAACATCCTGGACATTCTGGAAAAAACCCAATTGATATTCCACTGCGAACCACATATAGCATCACCTAAAAGATCCATAAAATCATGGGAATATTTCTTTGCAACATCCAGCATAAAGCACATCCTAACTTCATCTATAGGCAATCTGAATTCGAACAAAAAAGCGTATCTTGGAGTTTTGCTGGAAAATCTCGTTGCATCAACATTATTCTATCTAAGCAATGAAGATGGGAACTATTTCACGCTTTATTATGATCCGGAAGACAAGACAAATGTTGATTTTATACTTCAAGGGGAATTCCAAAAGGCAATACCAATAGAAGTGAGCATGGGTAAAAAAAAGAAAAGACAAATTTCTTCAGCAATTGAACGCTACAATGCAGATTATGGAATAATAATTTCAAATACAACCAATACAATTGAAAAAAGAGACAATATTATTTATCTGCCTCCAAAAACCTTTTCATTTTTATAATGAATTATTGGTTAATAGTTATATTTAACTAAATTGAAATCAAAAATTTATTACATGTCATCGAAAATAGCACGTGGAATTTCTTTAATAACCAACAAATCAATAGTTGGAATTATTCTAACATTAGTAATAATATGTTCCACCTATTTTCATAATTCCAATGCAGATATCAGTTCATTAATACTGCTGGTCATATTCATATCATTCATACCGTTAATATCCTCTAAATTTAAAAATATAAATGATATTCCGCCTTTAACCTATTTAATTTCATATTTAATTGGGCTTTTAGTTTCAGTTGCTTTTAATATAGACATGCTAATTAGTGCCATTTTAGCCTGCTTTTCTATTAACATGTTAATATTATTTTTAATTGATAGAAAATATGGCATTGATATAAACACACATGGTATAGCTGAGGCCCTCTGTATCTTAACAATATTTATTGGGCCTGATGCGGGATTTTTGGCCATGTTATATCCATTATCAGTGTGGTCTAGATTAAAATTAGATGAAAATTCGATATTTTGGGAAAATGCACTTGGTCTACTGGGCTTGTTTGTAACAGCAATAATAATGTATATCCTATTGCAATACCATTTCTTTTTAGAGGTTTTGGTGACAGATTATGCAATATCTATTCTTACATTAGTATTCAGCATAATCTATTATTATGAGATAGATTATTATGCTAGATTAGTTTTTACCGTTGTATTTTGTATAACTTTTCCACCAACCTCCCTTGCACCTACAAGTTTATGGGCTTATGGAATTACCATGTTTACCCTCTTATTTATTGTATTAGCAAAAAATGTTACAATATCAAATTAATATGATAGAAAGAGAATCCAAATATAAAGATTCAAAACTAATTTTTAAAAACAATTTCATAAAAAATAACCCCAAAAAATACGAACAATTCGTATAAAACAAAATTATATATAATAACAAATTAGATAATAATATCAATTCATAGATAACACTATCCATGAATAAAAAACTTTAATAAAAGGTTGAAATTATGAAAGCAAATGCACAAAAAATAGCTGATGGAGTATACTGGATTGGTGTACTCGATTGGGACTTAAGAACCTACCACGGTTACACCTTAGACGGAACCACCTACAATGCATACATTGTATTCGGTGAAGATGAAGTAGCAATCATTGATAATGCTTATCCTGGAAAAACAAAAGAAATGATGGCACGTATCGATGATGCTTTTGCTCAAGAAGGAAGAGAAGTCAAAGTTGACTACATAATTCAAAACCACGTGGAAAAAGACCACTCTGGAGTATTAGTGGACTTACACAAAAGATTCCCTGAAGCACCTATTTACTGTACCAAAATTGCAGTAAATGGATTGTTAAAACACTACCCTTCACTTGAAGGCGCTGAATTCATCACTGTAGGAACCGGTGACTCCTTAGATGTTGGTGGAAGAACCTTAGCATTCCTCGATGCATTCCTCTTACACTGGCCAGACAGCATGTTCACCTTGCTTGCAGATGAAACCGGAATCCTATTCCCTAATGACGCATTCGGTCAACACCTCTGTTTCACCCAAAGATTCTCAGATGAAATCCCAGAATACGTCTTAATGGATGCAGCTCAAAAATTCTATGCAAACTTAATTACACCACTTTCCAAATTAGTACTTAAAAAATTAAACGAAGTAGTGGAATTAGGCTTACTCGACTCAATCAAAATGATTGCACCATCTCACGGTCAAATATGGACTGATCCAATGCAAATTATCGGAGCTTACCAAAACTGGGCTACTGGAGTATGTGAAGACAAAATCACAATCATCTACGATACCATGCACTACTCAACCCAACAAATGGCTCATGAAATTGCAGAAGGTGCAATGTCTGAAGGTTATGATGTAGAAATCTTCTTCTTACACGAAGATGAAAGATCCGAAATCGTCAAAAGTATCTTAACCAGTAAAGGAATTGCTGTCGGTGACCCTACAATCAACGATGTTCCATACCCAAGTATCGGAGACATTATGTACTACCTCAAAGGATTACTCTTTAACAGAACCGGAATTGTAAGAAAAGCAGTTACCTTCGGTTCAATGGGTGGAAAAGGTGGAACACCTGCAATGCTTGCTGAAGAATTAAACAACTACGGATTCGATGTAGTTGACACCCAAGAAATTACTTTCGTTCCAACTGCTGAAGAAGACGCTGCAAGCTATGATTTAGGTGTTGCATTAGCTAAAGCATGTAAAGAGTTATAAATTCGTAAATTATATAAAATGTAAAAAATAATATACATAATGGAGATTGATATTTATGGTAAAATACGAACATGAAATTGGAATTACTAAAGGAACTCCTGTAGAAAAATTTGTAGCAGGAAACTTTGAAGGAGAAACCAACGAAGTAGGTATTTACTTAGCTATGTCTAGACAAGCTTCCAGAGAAGGCTATGGGGAATTAGCTGAAGTATTCAAAAGATTAGCATGGGAAGAAGCTGAACACGCTGCAAGATTCTGTGAAATGAACGGAATCATCAAACCTACCCTCAAAGAAAACATCGAATGGATGATGGGTGGAGAAAAAATGGCTAACGCAGAAAAAAGAGAAGCTTCCGAAAAAGCTGAAGAAGCTGGAATCGAAACTGCTGCTGATTTCTTCCGTGAAAGTTCCAAAGACGAAGGTCGTCACTACAAAATCTTAGAAGGAATCTTAGAAAGATATTTCTAAGTGAAAGAATTTAATAATTCTTTCCTTATTTCTTTTTTTTAAAATACTGTTTTTTCAAAAGATAATTATAATTAATTTTATTTAACATTACTGTTTAATAGAATTTGGTAATGAATCTATAGCAAGGAAAAACAGAGGGCGAGAATAAAATTCTCTAAAACCTTACTAATCATTGATTCATTACCTGTTTACTCGTTTTTTTAACATGTAGTATAACAGATATACTAAAAAAATAATTATTAATGTATAGTTAGTTACCAAACTTTTGTTATAAATGTTTCGAGCCATTTGTCATAAACT
>R27__coassemble_1449_pt1 | contig 10890 bp, 11 predicted proteins | sample R27__metabat2_low_PE_024 | metagenome-assembled genome bin R27
TGGATATTATGATCTTATAACTTTTTTTCACATATTATCAATTTTTACAAAATTTTTACAAAATTTAAATTAACTTATTAAAGCGTTATATGTAATATAAATTCTATTTATGCTATTTTTAACTATTTTATAGATTTTCTACTTTTTTTTATTTACAAAAAGGTTATATACTTTATAATTTAATATTATATTACTTAATACTTCAAATAAAGTATTATCATTTCAAGTGTATTATTAAGTACTTTAAGATATTTAAAAGATAATAGAATTGAGTTTAGAAATGTAACTTATAAAATGCCAAACTTTGTAAAAGAAGTTAATGATATTTGTATAAAATTAAATAAATTTGTCCATAAAATTGGTTTTGATAATTATTTAGTCATACTTTCCACCGCACTTTAATATAGTTTTCTGAAAATAGATTCCTAAAAAGTTGAACCATCTTGTTTAAACTGAATATTTTTGACTGAAATATTCAAAACGATTATAAAGAAGGAATAATAAAATGGATATGAATAACTTTATATTACACGAGTTAACAGATGAAGAGATAAGTAATTTAACAGATGAAGATATTTATAATATTGGTGTATATCACGAGACTCATGGTGTGCCCGAAGAGTCTACTGTTAAAGGATTGTTGAAGAAATTGGGTATTAAATATGATGATTTATCCGATTTTGCATTGGGTTTGTTTGTAGGTATATGCAATAATGCTAATAGGACTAAAAGTCAAATTTACTTCAATCGTAAAGGTAGTCCTTTAAAAGATAATATTATTATTAATTTAGATGATAATAATGATATTCCGTATGTTACAATCCAAATTCAAATCGGTGATGCATTCATTCATGAAGAAGCATATACCAAAGAAGGAGCAGTATTATACCGTAGTTAAAATATAATGGGGGATTATGGTCAATTATTTATATTGGTTCTAATGCTACCAAAAAAGTAAAAATGGAAGAAATCAGAGTCTACTGCAGAAGATACTTCTTATTCAACTTCATCTGATGATGGCTATTATTATTTAGATTCTAATGGTAAAACTCAAATGAATATGACTCCTGAACGTGAAGCTCAAGAAAGAGAGAACGTCTATGCCAATTCACCTTCCGGACCATTTGTATAATTGTTAAATAATTTTTTAAGGTAGGTGTAAAGCCACCTACAACTATTTTTATTTTTTCACGCTATTAATTGATTATAATTCAATTTGAACTTCTTAAATATATATGGTGATGGTTATTAGTTTTTAGAATCCTCTCAGACTTTGTCTGACTTTTGCGGAATTTAATTTTGTAAATTCCTTTGATTGTTTGTAGCCAAATAGCCATTTTTTGCAAATAATATTTCCGTAACGGTGTTGATTTGATGTTGTAATTTCAGCCACATATTGATTAGTTGGAAGGCTACCTGCATATTTTCCGCTTCCATCAAAAGCAACGTATATATAGATTTTTGATTTTACTGTTTTGGTTGTTTTTTTCCAGGTTTTTTTGTTGTATATGTCTACTTTTTGTTTAATTGTTTTTTTGGTGTTGAGTTTATAGACATAAGTTTTCCCATTGGATTTGGCATTAATTAATTTCTTGTATTTGTCTAATGGTATGACAACTTTATATCCTTTGATTTTTATGGTTCTTGCAGATTTGCTTGTACTCAATACATGGATCTTGCTTTTTTTGGTGGTGGATGGATTGTGATTTTCATCACCACTATATGCTGCAGAATATGTAATTGTTCCCTGCTTATTCATCTTGACTTTTAAAGTAGCATAGCCATTATCATTAATATTTCTGTAATAAGTCTTGCCGTTAACTGTAAATTTCACTTTACCATCTTCAAATAGAGTACTACCTTCAAAATCAGTTATTTTTGCTTTAAGAATTGCGTAATCTCCTTTTACCACAGTTGTTTCTTTTAGTATTAATTCCACATCTGATTTGACAATTTCAAGATTAAAGTATATAGGATTTATATTGTAGTAATAGTCATCAACTATAATTTTACATGAATGATTCCCCACGCCCATAGCACTAACGCAGCACCAGTATGCATCCTCATCTTCATCGTAATCAAATGCCATTAATTCATTATTTGTATTTGCATCCATTAATCTGACTTCTAAATCTGGAATATTGTAGCCGTCTTCATCAACAACAGATATGTAATAACCATAGTAATCATCATAGTCAGTTGAATAGTTTATTTGTTCAGGTATATTTTGCCTATAACTATAATCTTCAGGTATTATTCTAGGCTGGAAATTGTTTGAGTAATTATCATCATTCCAGTCAGAGTCTTCATCATAATCATCATAATCATCATAGTCATCATACTCATCATAATCTTCATCTTCAAGATTAATGTCATCGGATGCATCATCTGTTCCGATAGTATCAGCAGCAACATTTTCAGATGCACTGACTGCTGAGATTGAAAGTAAACTTATCAGCAGCATTGCAAGCATAATTGTCTTTTTATACTTCAAGATTATTTCCTCCTAAATTTTACATTGATATATATTATGCACAATTTACTATTAATCATTGTTGGTATCATCAGTTTTTATATTTAATTAACATTAAAATCAATATCATATATATGCAATAGAAAGCCTCATGAAAGCAATTCATTGAAACAATTTAAAGACACAACTCTGGAGAAATTATTAAAAAAATAAAAATAAGGATTTTAATCCTTATAGAATTAGTAAAATGAATTCACATTTTTATTGACTTTTACTTTAATCTGTTCGACATTGGCATTATCTTCTACAAGATATCTGTGGTGTGCTGTTGAGGTTAAACCGTATTGTACCCAACCAGTCCACTGACCATCAATACGATAATTAGTATAGTATTTTGTGTTTTTAACTTGTTTGCCATTTTTATACAAAAATATGTCGATACATTTATAAGGAGCTCTAACTCCGGCAGTAAAATCATCAATATATGTTTTGACTGCAAAATTACCTGATTTTTTAACAATATTGTACATTTTGGCGGTTGTAGTGATAATTATATATTTTGAAGTGCTTTTCTTTTTAATAACAATCTTGGAAGTTTTAGAAACTTTATATTTGCTATTTTTAGATGTTATCTTAACATTATGGGAACCTACTTTAAATTTCTTGGTGGATATTTTAGCCACACCATTTTTATTTGTTTTAATAACATAATTTTTATATTTGCTGCCAGTATAAACTTTTAAATTTAATTTTAAATTTTTAACTGCTTTTCCGTTATTTTTAACATTTACTTTGAAATATTTATTAGCTTTGTAATATGCTGTAACTTTTGGAGCGCTGACAGAAGTGTTAGGATTTTTCACATTTAAAGTGAATGTTGAAGAACTAGGATTAAATTTATATCCATCAGATCCGAATACAAATGTATGTCCACTATAACTCAATGTTGCTTTATATTTTCCTACTTTGGAAGGTGTTTTAGCAATTATTATGGCTTCACCTTCATAAACATCTGCAGAGAAAGATTTTCCATTAAATTTTAAAGAGACTGTACCTCCTTCACTATCTTTAAAATGAGTATTGATGTGAATTATGAACTTAGCATTTGTATTGGGATACTTGTTGATGGAGTCAAGAATGTATGCTTTATTTTCATTTATTGGTTTAATTAAATAAACTTCAGTTTCATAAATTTTTTTAATGGTGTAATCATTGGAATTTTCGGAGTCTGATGAAGATAAAATATTATTTTTTGAATTATCTTCATTACTTGCTGATTTATTATAGTTATTGTTTGATAAGTCATTAGTATATTTTATATTGTCTGGAGAATTATAGTTTTCACTGGCAATTAATTCATCTGTATTATTGGAATCTGCTGCACTTACAGAACTTATTGTGAAAATTGCCAATAACAACAGAGTAATTAAAATTATCTTTTTGAATTTCATAACTTTCAACCCATATATTAATATAATATATATTTATTATTTACAACTTATATAAATTGTTTAAGTCTAATTTTTATCATATGCTGTTAATTCTAAAATAGATTATTTTATTGAAAACACAGGTTATGAGAATATCAAGGTTAATTGGTGTTATTTGGACTATTCTAATGATATTTGATTATTGTAATACTAATATTTATATCGAATTTTAAACATAACTTAAATATAACTTATATGGGGGTAATCATTTGATTGACAAAAGGATTATGATATTGGCTATATTTTTTGTAAGTCTCTTTGCAATTTCTGCGGTCAGTGCTGGCGATAATGCAACCGCAGATGAGCAAAGCTATAATGCAAAGATAGTTGCAAAGGACATAAATGAAGAATATGATGAGATAAACGGCAATACGATTATATTCAGTATTAAAGATTTAAATGGAAAGCCGATAAATGATGCAAAACCGACCGTAACATATGACAATAAGAAAGTAAAAGCAGTTTATGATGACGATCAATATTTCAGCGAAAAACAGGGAACATACTACCTTGACAGGGACCCTGAAATTGGAATGCATAAGGTAAAAATTACATTAAATACCTCAAAATATCAGGCTAAACCCGTTTTCATGAATGTCAAGATAACCAAAGTAACACCAAAATTAACCCTAAAAAAATATGTAACAACTGACAATCGCTATGCTGTCATGAAGGCAACCGTGAAGGATAAATATGATGATACGATTGATGGTGGAATTGTAAAATTCAAAGTCAATGGAAAAACATATTCGGTGAAGGTAAAAGACGGTGTTGCAGTTAAAAAAATCAAACTTAATGCAAAGACATATACATATAGGGCAACATTTACATCCAAGTATTGCAAGACAAAAACATCCACTTCAAAGCTGTATATCAAAAAGACCAAAAAGTACTATACCTTAAAAATCACCAATCCTAAAATCAAAAAGACATTTAAGGTCAAATTGCCTTATAAGCAATACGTTAAAATATTAAATGCCAAAAATCGTAACAAATATGGATATGCATCTGTAGATACAGGCATTAAAAGACCTCCAGAATGGGGTGGTGGTCATTATTATGTGGGATTGTCAACAAAGGATGAATATTTCACATATTATGATTATGAACTTGGAGATTATGTCTTCCTTCGAGCTTTAAGTTATTTATACATTAAAAAAGTAAATCTCTACACTGCAAACTTTTAAAAAAGTTAATTGTAATGCAATGGATTTTTCAATAATTTGAAAACCCAAATTTAACAAAAATGATTAAATGGTGATGTTAATGGAAAAGAACAAGATAATAATTTTGGCTTTGGTTGTAGTCATTGTCATCATTATTGTAGGCATTTTTTTATCAATGCCTCATGCAAGTAAAACAGATACAAAATTGAGTTTTAAAAGCAATTCCACAATTGATGAAGGCGATTCGATTAAAATCAGACTGTCTGATGAAAACGGTACTACAATTGCCAATCAAACGGTTAATGTGACAATTACAGATAAGAATAAATTTAGCGATTACCATTCTTTGGTAACAAACAGTAAAGGTATTGGAACATTTAAGATTGATAAAAGTCCCGGCAAATATGATGTGATGATTAGCTATGGGGGAAATGATAAATATAATTCATCAAATGCTTCACAAAAAATCACTATTAAAGAAATTATAGAAGAAAGTGTTGTTCAGGAACAATCCATTGATCAAAGCTCTTCTTCAAGTGAAAGAAGTGGTCATTACAGCCCTCAATTTGGTAGGATTGTCTATGATGATGAGATACTTCCTGTACCTAATTAGTTTGTATCAAAGTCAAAATAAGTAAGATTTATTTATAGGTGAAAAATATGGCAAAATTCTGTACAAACTGCGGTGCAAAATTGGAAGGTGATTTCGAATTCTGCACAGAATGCGGAAGCAACTTAAACGCCCCTGCAAAACCAAATGGGGTTGTAATAAGAAATTTTGTAGGTGAAAACGATAACATCAAGGTGATTGATGAAAAAGGACCATTTAAGGTAATCGAATATGAAAAGGACTTAAGTGTATCTCCCGGTGAGGTGATGTACAAGTATTTCGCAAGCAAGATGAATGTCAGGCCAAGGCAACTTGTGGTTGACCTTCGAAAAACTTCAGGAATATACCTCCAGTCCGGAGCGATGCAGTGGATGAGTGGATCCAGCAAGCTTTCCACAGGAATCAAAGGTGTTGCGGATTTAGGGAAGAAATTCCTCAAATCAACGGTGACAAATGAAACAACCGTGAAACCCGAATACAGCGGAAACGGATATGTAATCACCGAACAGACTTACAAGCACCTGATACTTTTAGACCTTAACGATTGGGGAAACAACCTGATGATTGATGATGGGCTGTTTTTGGCAGCTGAAAAGACAGTTGAACTTTCAGTAAAAAGGAGAACAAACCTCTCAAGTGCATTCGCGTCATCGGAAGGATTTTTCAACACTGTACTTCATGGAAACGGATACATCTGCCTAGAATCAAGAATTCCATTGAAGGAACTCATAATCATTGAACTGAACAATGACACTGTCTCAATCGATGGGCCTATGGCAATCGCATGGACAAGTAATCTGGAACTTACTGTTGAAAGGTCTGCGAAATCATTTATGGGATCAGCCGTTTCCGGTGAGGGACTTGTAAACGTTTATCGCGGAACCGGAAAGATACTGATGGCTCCTCTGACAGGCAATCTAAAATTAAGAGACATGCCAAAATCAGATAAATAATGATGGGTTTAATCACTCCAATCTTTTATTGGTTTTAATTTGAAATACAAACTATGATTAATTCTAAAATATAGAGGTGTTTTTGTGGATGAATGGCATATAGGAGATCCTGTAGACTGGGGCGACGGATTTATGGATGCCCAAAACTGGGGTCATGGAAGTTATGATGATGAGAGAAATGATGATTCATCTGATGTGAAATTTGAAGCTAATCAAAAAATTAGCAGGGCTAAGTATATAATCAACAGTGAGATGGCATACGACAACGCAAATCTGCGCCAGGCGATGAGTATACTCAATGAAACTAATGATAAAATTGATGCATGTCTAAGACAAGGCAGAGTAAGGGAGGAAGTTGGATTAAAAATTTTACAAAATGAAATCACTGAATTAAAAGAAAAAATAAGAATGAAAACTGACCGCAATGATAAAAGCAGACACGAAAAGGAAAAACGAGAAAAGAGAAGAAAGAAATCCATCCAAATCATGGTATCCAATATTGAGTTTGGCAATGAGCTGCCGATTTTCAAACTGGTCAGGGAGGATGAAAACAGGATTGTAGCATATCAGGAAAATAATGTAGTGGGTTTGGTTTCAAATGATTTAAGCGGGAGGGATTTAATGAATTATTCAAATGCCTGCGAACTCACAGACCTTCCAGAAGTATCATATGCAAAAAGTTTCATGAGTATTTTACGCCCGGACAATCATGAATTTCCAAAATTGGTTTCAGCACATCTGATTGATGAATCACAAATGAAAGAAGAATATGAACTGATAACCAAACAGAAAAATATCCTAAAAAAATATGCAAAGGCAAGACTGATTACAATAGACAGAAAAGGATTTTATGATTGGCTTGAATTAAAAGAGGGTATGAAATTAAAACTGGTTAACGAACCCGACAACACAGATGACCCGGATGCAATTGCAGTTTATCTCGATGACACTAAAATAGGTTATGTTGCAAACAGCCAAAAAACCAACTGCAGATTCACTTCAATGGCTTCTGAACTTAAACCTATTCAGAATAAAAGTTCCGCCGAATATCTGATGAGTTATGCTGGGCGATATCATATTGCACGAAGATGAAATGACAAGTGGTGCTGATGAAAAATGAAATAGGTTGTGTTAAAAATTCAACAGCCGAACAAAAGTGATTAAATCCCATAAAATGGGTGTAAAGATTCCATTAGAGATTGCAAAAAATGCAGAAATATTTCAGAATCACTTACCTAATGCTCTAAGGCAGTTAAATGGACATGAACATATATAATGTATTAATCCAGAAGTTAAAAAAGGTAGATTGTAGGTTAACGGATAGGTGAGGAAGTAACTAAAAACATTAATTTGGATTAATTTAATATTTTTTCAACTTTTTTTTATTCACAACTTATAATCATAACCTTTAATATCACATAAAACTAAACATTATATTAATATTGGGGAAAAGATTAACTCAGATATTTAACATTATAAGATGGATTGTTATAAGAAGTGATTATTATGGGATATTGTTCATGCGGCAATTGGGTTGATGAGGGAGGCATCTGCAGTCACTGTGGAAGCCCCTTAACTTATGATGAACCTGATGAGGATGAAGATAAAAAGGTAAGGAAATTAAGCGATTATGAATACTATTGCAGGCAGGCCAGGACATGCTCTATAAAGGAAGACCATTCAACTGCAATAAAATTTTATAAAGAAGCACTGAAGTCAGCCCCTAGAAAATGGGACGTATTTTTCGCTATTGCAGGTGAATATGAGGCAATGGGTGACTATGCTTCGGCAGAAACCTATTGGAATAAATGCCATGAAACTGAAGATGGCGGCGGGACTATCGATGGTCCGAGGCGTATTGCAGAGAGAGCTGATTTTTTATATCGTCAAGACCGCCTGGAAGAAGCCGTTAAGGTATATGAAAAAGCATTGGAATTAATTAAATCCGTGGAAGATAATAGAATGGGTCCAGACAATTTAATAATTTGTGCAAGAGTAGTACATCAAATCACTTTAATTTATAACTGGTTTGGAAAAATTTATTCTGAAGAAAAATATTACAATGAATTAAAACATGCGATTGACAAGTATATTTCAACACAAAGCCATTATGGTGATGAAGGAATTGCGTATTCTCTATCCCAAAAGGCGTGGGAGCTACATACAGATGAGATCCTAACTGATGAAGCGCTGATTCTTATAGATTCTGCCATTAAACTTCATCCAAATCCTCCTGCCAATTACTATAACAGAAAAGCAATAATGCTGCAGAAAAAGCATCAATATGATGAAGCCCTGAAATATTATAATAAGGCATTAGCCAAAGACAGATTCGATGAAATAATTTTAAACAACAAGGCAGAATGCATTAAAGAAGAATTAGACGATAAAATACTTCATAATGAAATAAAACCCGAGGATTTGGAATTAATTGACAAGGCATTGGAAATACTTCCAAAGGGTCAAGATAACCGCTCATATTTATTTACTAAAGCAGGAGTTTTAGGCCTATTGGGTGATGGCGTAAAGGAAAGAATCATTAAAGCTCGCTTGGTTAAAAATTATGATGAAGTGGACAAGGCAGAAAAACAGCTTAAAAAATTAAAATCCTCTGAGACATACATCAACATTACTGGAACTCAAAACTACAAACATTTCGAACCGTATAAGGAAGGAACAGTCGTTGATTTAATTAAGGAACCTCACAATCCTCATGACAAAAATGCAATACGTGTTGAAGTCAACGGCGAAACAGTAGGTTATGTTGCAAACAGCAAATATACACTAATTAAGGAAGTTAAAAGTGCAACAGACATTAAAAATAACCTGTCAACACAGGCGGAAGTGCAGTTTATTCTCTTTAATGAATGGGTTATTGCAAAACTGATTTGAGTGAGGCGTTAAATATGAAATGTCCATTTTGTGGGGAAACTCTGATTGAAGGAAATTTGGTATGTCCCAATTGTCGAAGCTTAGCTATTGATTTTGATTATTTTGAAAATATGGATAAGATGGAAGAAAAATATTCCAAATACAGCCTTTCAGATTTGTCCAAAGAAAAATTGACTTTTGATGAACTCATAACTATTTTTACCTACATTGAAAGAGCAGACTATTTTGGTGGTGACAGCGAGTTTTCTGACGAATGCCGGCAGGATGGAACATTCTCCAATTTTCCTATAATGAATATATGAAAATTCCAATCGTTAGAGTTAGCAGATATTGGGATCTTGCTGCAACTGATGTATTGAATGATGATAAATTGAAAGGTAGTGATCATGATTTCACTGCTGGAGTTCTGTTGGCTAAAGATCTAAATGGCAACATTTACATTCTGGATTCATATGAATTTCAGCTTGAGTCAGGAAACCTAATCAATGAAATTTTAAACACTGCAACACGTGACAAGTCAGATGTACAGTATATTGAACTCGACGGGAGCACAGGTAAAAACTTCGAATTATTAATAATTGATGAGTTAACAAGAAGAGGATTCACTACAGGTACAGGTAACTCAAGAGAAAATAAGGTAGACCGTGCAAGAAGGGTTTCAGCAGATATTCAAAAAAATGGAATTTACTTAGTTGGAAAGGATTCGGCCAGGTTCACAAAAAAATTGGCCATGGAATTTCTAGAAAAAGTAACTGCATATCCTAATGAAGCCATTCACGATGACTGTGTAGTTGCATTCACCGGAGGAAATAAAAAAATAGCTACAGATAACCAACCTAAAAGAGTTAATGTTGATAAATGGTATTCAACATGAAAAAAATAAATTATAATTTGCATAATAATTTATTTATTCTTTTATTAACAGATTGTAATATGATAATAAATATTAAAAAAATGGAGGATTTGGATTTTATGAATAATATAATATTTAAAGACTGTGGATTCCGTTATCTTGATGATAACGATGAATTATCCTGTAAAAACAAACAAGGTACTGACATCGGTTGCGATAACTGTCAGGAAAATATTCATTTAAACTGTGATAATTTCAATCCTAAAAAGGATTTCTGCTTAAAATTCTTTAGAGATAACATAAGTGAATTAAAAGAATGTAAAGAAAAAACTGTATTTAATGACACTGACTTAAGCCGTAAATGGTCAAATTAACTATAATATAAGGATTGTTTGATTTTGGATTAACTTGATACTGCCTATTTAAAAAAGACATTTAGAAGAATTTTTTATT
>R27__coassemble_1463_pt1 | contig 10843 bp, 6 predicted proteins | sample R27__metabat2_low_PE_024 | metagenome-assembled genome bin R27
CAAAAAAATGGATGGATTGAAAAAAGAAATCAAGAGCTAACATTTTGACAGTCCCAAGCAATTGCTTTACATAACTTATATTATCATTAAAATAAATATAGTATTATGTTTAACAAAAAATTAATTTTCGCTTTAATTATATTCATAATTGCTATTTCATCAGTTAGTGCAAGTGACACTAATTCGACTGATGATGCATATAGTTATGATGGTAATAATTTGGAAGTGGAGGTACAAAACACTTCGGATGTTTCGCTCAGTGAGTCAAGTGAGGGAAGAGGACTTGCTGACATTGATTCTGATTCATTGGCTGCTGGTCAAACGGTTTATTTTAATGCATCTGCAAGAAGTGATGGTGATGGTACACAAACAAGTCCATATAAGGTCCTGAAGGATTCCAGAATAACTTCTGGCATGACTGCTTACTTTGCCGATGGTGTTTATGATTATGAAGGTATGGGGAAGATTTCATCAAAAACAGTTTTCATCGGACAAAGCAGGGAAAATACGATTATTCGCGGTACTGATTATTACTTTGATTTGACCATTTCATCAGGTTCAAGTTTAATTTTAAAGGATATGACATTTGATTATGGCCATATTATAAATCAAGGGGATTTAAATGCAGATAATGTGGCTTTCGTAAATTCAAAATGTGATTATGATCCGGATAGTTCTGCATTTACTGCTTATGGGTCTGGTGGAGCAATATTCAGTAATCCGTCAACATGGTATGCATGTAATATAAATCTCAATAACTGTTATTTTGATACAAATCATGCAAAGCATGGTGGGGCCATTGCTGCAAACTACACTAATATTGTGATTACCAATTGTATCTTTTCTAATTCATTGTCAAATAGATCCGGTGGTGCAATTTATAGTTTAAAATCAAATATAACAGTTTCAAAATCTTCATTTACAAAAAGCAATGCCAAATATGGTGGTGCAATTTATACTGAAGAAGGAAATATTTATTTGACTGATTCCACTTTCACAACATCTCAAGCATACAGTTTCGGAGGGGCAATTGCTTCAATATTAACCAATTCAACAATAGGAAACTGTAATTTTTTAAATTATTGGTCTCTAACTGATTCAGGTGGTGCAGTCTATGCGAAAAATGGGCGTATAGATGTTTCAAAATCCAGTTTTACAAATGGAATTGCAGATTTTGGTGGTGCAATCTGTGCATTAAGTATATATTCTACTGTTGAAGGTTCTAATTTCCAAAATAACACTGCAAATTGCTGCGGATCTATTTTCAATATGTATAATAATCTTTATGTTTCCAACTCCAATTTTAAAAGTTCTTCTGCAGTTTATGGTGGTGCAATTTGCAGCTATCTTGCCGATTGCATTTCATTAAACAGCAATGTATTTGTAAATTCAAATGATGTGTATGTTTTTGCAAAAACTACTACAAGTATAACAAAAAATGCAAATACTGGTTTGACTAATGTTAAAATTATCAATACTACCTTGTTTGATATTGGAAGTAATGTAATAGCTCCTATAATTGATTATTCTCCAGAATCTCAAAGCACAATTCCATCATCTTATGATTCAAGGGATTATGGATATGTTACTCCAGTAAAAGATCAGATGGATGGAGGCAACTGTTGGGCTTTTGCAAGTGTTGCAACATTGGAAATCTGTCTTAAAAAAGCTACTGGAATCACTTTTGATTTTTCAGAAGAAAACATTAAGAACCTTATGACAATGTATTCTTTGGTTGGAAGAATTGATGAAGAAACTAATCGTGGCGGAACTAATTCAATGGCATTTGGCTATTTTATTGATTGGTTAGGTCCAATCAACGATGCTTTGGATGTTTATGATGACTATTCTACATTGTCCCATATTTATTCACCTCTTTTACATGTTCAAAATGTTTATTTCCTTCCAACCAGAAAGGATACAAATGATAATGATGCCATTAAAAAGGCAATAATGGATTATGGTGCTGTTGCGACCGGTACATTTTGGAAAACATCCAATCATGGTATTACTCTTGTTGGATGGAATGACAACTACAATGATAAGGATTATTTCGGCAATTATGCTAAGGGTGTTTGGATAGTTAAGAACAGTTGGGGTGAAGATTCCGATGATGATGGATATGTATACATTTCTTATGAAAAGGAGCTCTTGGCAGATTCAGCTTCAAGATTAAATAATTATATTTATACATATATCTTCAATGACACGGAAAGCTATTCCAGAAACTATCAGTATGACCTGAATGGTGTTAATTATTATGCCATTTCTGAAAGTGATGTATTCAGATATAAGAATGTCTTTGTTGCACAGGACACTGAAATTCTATCTGCATTTTCCACTGTTTTTAGACAGCCTACTAATTATAGAGTAACTCTTTATAAAGGCAATAATTTGATTTTGACTCAGGAAGGGTACAGCCCTGCAGGATATTACACAATTCCATTCAAAACCAAAACAACATTATCAAAAGGTGATGAATTTTCAATCTGCATTGAAAATTTAAATTCTGGTGATAAGTATATTCCATTGGCTTTTTCAGGATATTCTAGCCTTGGAACTTTCGAAGATGGCATTTCATATATGGATGTAGGTGATGGATGGGAGGATTTATATTCTTATTATACAGCTCCTTACGTGGCTTGCATTAAAGCATTCACCACTCCTTTGGCTTTAACTGAGGTTACACTCAGTGCCAATCAGTTTACCAGCATGCATGTCAATGAGGGGGTTGAAGTTAATTTCAAATTAAGTAATAGTCAGTTAAATAGGGGTTTGGTCACAGTTAATCTTGACGGTAAGACTTATTATGCAACAGTTTCAAATGGTGTTGCCAGTTTTTGGCTTTATTTCACTACTGTTGGCTCCCACACTTTAAAAGCACAATACAAAAATAATATGTATACTTCTAATATCGTGAATTTCAATTTCAATGTAATTCCGCAGTCTGGCGAAATATCCATTTCCGCTCCTGATTTGACTAAATATTATGGAAGTTCTTCTAGATTCTCTATTAAGGTGACTGATGGTGGACGGGTTGTTAGTGGTGCTATCGTTAAGTTTACATGTGGCAGCAGCAGTCAAACTGTTGTAACTAACAGTAATGGTTATGCTTATGTTGATATTAATTGGGCTCCTGGAACATATTATGTTACATCAGAATATCTTTCCAAATCACTTACTTCTAAAATTAATGTTAAACCCACTATTAATGCATCTGATTTGACTGCTGATTATGGCAGCTCCTATTTTAAAGCTACCTTCTATAATATTGATGGCAGTGCACTTTCAAATACTGCCGTTAAATTTAGATATGATGGTCGTTTATATGGTGTTACAACCAATAGCAATGGTGTTGCAACATACAATATTAAATTAAATGTGGGTAATTATGATGTTACAGCCATTAATCCGATTAATGATGAAGAAAAAACATTTAAATTGACTGTTAAAAAAGCATATCCAACAATTTTCCTCACTTCAATCCAAAGTGGAAAAAATGTTAATTTGACTGCAAGTCTTGTTCCTAGCTTTGCAACTGGAAACGTGATTTTTACAGTTGGGAAAAATCATGTTAATTTCACAAGGTCACTTCGCAATGGTGAGGCAATATTGGAGTTGGATTTAGATGATGGTAATTATGAAGCATATGTAACATATGTTGGTGATAACAATGTTTATTCGTACAGGTCATCCATCATATCATTTACAGTTTCAACAGGACAGAATGTTGTTATATCTGCTTCTGACTTAACAAAATATTATGGAAGCTCTTCCAGATTTAAAATTGAGGTGACAGATGATGATAAAGCTGTAATTGGGGCTAATGTTAAGTTTTCTTGTGGTAGCAGTAGTCAGACTGTTGTAACTAACAGTAATGGTTATGCTTATGTTGATATTGATTGGGCTCCTGGAACTTATTATGTTACATCTGAATATCTTGGAAAATCAGTTAATTCTAAAATAACTGTCAAATCAACAATTTCAGCCAGTGATGTTAGCGGCACTTATTTAAACTCAAAAGTCACTGCAACATTTTTAGATGCATATGGCAAAGCTTTAGCTAATAAAAAGGTTACTTTTAAAATAGGGGGCATGGACTTCACTGCAACTACTAACGATAAGGGTGTTGCTACTGCAAATGTTAATTTGGATGCGGGCAATTATGTTGTTACTGCTGTAAATCCAGTTAATAATGAACAAAAAGAGTTCAAATTAACCATTTCAAAAGTCAGTTCTTCATTTAAATTGGGTGTTGGTAAAAATGATGAAGGAGCAATAATCATAACTGCTACATTGACACCAAGTACTGCTACAGGTAATGTCAAATTCAAATTTGATGGTGATGTGATTACATATGCCTCAACTATTTCAAATGGAAAAGCAACATTGATATCTCCTTATTCATCAGAAGGGACATATAATCTTGTTGTAAGTTATGATGGAGATTCCAATTTTAATGCTGCTCCAACAATGGACTTTAGCTTTACTATTAGCGTACCTGTGCCTGTTTTAACAGCAAATAGTGTCAGTGTTGTTTATGGATATAATAAGGATATGGTGATTTATTTGATTGACTCTGATGGAATACCAATACCTGGCAAAGAAATTTATATTAAATTGGTATCTGGCAGTAAGTATTATGTTTATTATGGGGATACTGGAAGTTCTGGTGCCATCAGACTCTCAACAAAGGGTATTGATCCAGGTACGTACACAGTTTATATATCCTCTGAAAATTGTAAACCGATTACAGCTAAAATGATAATTAAAAAGGCTGCAGTAAAACTAACTGCCAATGCAAAAACATTCAAAAAATCAGTAAAAACCAAAAAATATACTATAACCTTAAAAAATAACTTAAATAAGGTTATGAAAAACATTAAAGTTACCTTAAAAGTTAATGGTAAAACATATTCTGCTAAAACTAATAGCAAAGGTCAAGCAACCTTTAAAATTACCAAATTGACTAAAAAAGGTAAATTTACTGCAATCGTTAAGTATGGTGGCAGCAAATTCTATAACTCCAAGACTGTTAAGCCTAAAATTACAGTTAAGTAGATGTTTTTTGCATCTACTCTTTTTTTTAATTTTGAATATTGTCAAGTTTTTTAGATGAAAATTCATTTTATGCTGGATGCATGAAATTATAACTTTGTTATAAATTTTAATTATTCAGAATATATTTGAAATATTGGTTAATTTCGTTAATTTTATTTTAAAAAATTTGCATAACTAAATTTAATACGAATTTTATTATTTAACTGTATAATTTATATACTATGAAGTATAATTTACTATTACTACAATGAAAATTTGTTTGGTGGTATTATGAATTACAAAAAATTTGGTATATTAGGTGCAATACTTTTAGTTGTTTGTGCATTGATGATGGTGACTGCAGTTAGCAGTTCGTCTGAGACAACAGATGATGGCAATTACACATTGCAAATAAATACAAGCGGAAAATGGAGATTGGATTTGACTGTAGATGGAAAGTACTCTTCCGATGAAGGTGTAGGATCCAAAACCATAAAAATTAACAATACTTCTATAGATTATGCCAGTGTGACTGTAAACCAATATGAAAAGGGACCAACTAATGTCACATTGCTTAATGGAAACAAAGTTCTTAAGGATGGAAAATCTAGTGGTGAGGGTGTAGAAACAATCTATTTCTATTACAAAGCTCAATAAATCTCTTTTTTTCTTTTTTTATTTTTTCCCATTTGTTGGGAGGTTAAATATGAAAAATCAATTATTCATTTCTTTTTTATTAATCTTCTTTTTCATTGGATTGAGTGTGGTTTCAGCTGCTGACAATGCTACTGTATTGTATGAGGACAAATCAATTGAAAATGATGCTATTTTAATTGAAAATGATTTACTTGGTGTTGTCGAAGATAATGTTATTGAAGCTGCAAGCAATGGTGATATATTGGCCAATGAAATCACAGTCAAAGGTGGAGATTCAATCCAATCAGCTATTGACAAGGCTGAAGCTGGAAGTACAATATTTGTTTCAAAGGGAAGTTATTATGAAGATCTTGTTGTTTCAAAGGAACTTTCAATCATAGGTCATGATGCAGTTCTTAAAGCTAGCAATACTGCTTTCAAGATTCTTCCAACAGCAAACAACACAGTCATTTCAGGATTTCACATTATTGTCACAGATATCAACGGGACAGGAATTCATATTAATGCCAGTGGCTGTAAAATAATAGACAATACGATAACTGGTGGGAATATAGGTATTGGAACGGATGAATTCGCTGTAAATAAATCAGGTAAAATAGAAATAAGGGTAATCAACAACACATCAATAATTGGAAACAACATCACTAACCTAAACGGTGCAGGAATATCAATAAATACATATAATCCTATTGTATGTCAAAATAGAGTTACTAATATTGTCAATACTAGAGTAAATGGAACAGCCATTGGTATTAAGGCAAACGGTATTGGTGTCGTTTCAGATGACTTAAACGTTAAGGTAACGGATAATTATGTTTCAAATATAAAATCGTTAAATGAATCTGCTTATGGTTTTGATATAGGTGGAAACAGTGTTCTTGATACTTTAAATATATTTGATGTGGGTGGAAATGTTGTTGAGAATGTTTTGGCTGCAGTTAATGCTTATGGTATAAACATTGGTGTCTTTTCGCTGAATACTACCTTGCCTACAGTTGATGTGTCTGATTTGACAATCAGCCATATTTCAACAAGTAACTATGAAAATGCTTCTGCAACAGCATTAAGTGTTTCCATAACCACAATTGGTCAAAATGACACTTCAGATACACTGATTCATGACATTAACATTAAAGATATTAGGGCATTGGGTAAAAATTCCAAAGCAATAGGAATTACAACTACTGGCGTTGGACCTGCAGATTTGTATGTTTTTGACAATAATATAAAAAATATCAAGGCCACCAGGCTGTTAACTGGAATATCTGCAACAGGTGTGGATTATACAAACTTTACTGCATTTATTGATGTTTCAAACAATAACATTACTAATTTGGAGTCATCAGACATTAAGGCTATCAATGTAATGTCTTTGGGAAATGCGGCAATTAATAAAAATATTATATATAATCTTAAATGTGATAAAGCAACTCTGATAACTGGTGTTACATTAAGTTTTGATTTGGATGGTTTCAATATAACTGTTCCGGAAAATGCAACCATTGATGAGATTATGGAGTTCATAAATGATTTGGGATCTAAACTGAACAATACCAACTTCACAATCAATGGTAATTTGACTGTAATGGGCAATAATTTGGAAGGGACTGGTGTTGAAACCGGTTTTGCAGTTGTAAGGCCAGCTAAAATACATTATAATCGTGCCGTTAATTTGAAATATAATGTTGTAAAGGACAGTACTCGTAAATTTATTCTCGAATCATATGATTACGACCCAAATATGTCTTCTGAAGAACTGGCTTACATACTTTTAAAGTCACAGGAAATGTTTGAAAACTGTACTGAAGAAGAACTCAGGAATATGAGTATATCATTGGGTGCATTTCTCGATACGATGTTTGGAAATTTGGATAATGCTACTGCAGGTGTTGTTGATGCGAGATTCAACTGGTGGGGAAGTAATTCAAAACCATCCCGCTCCAAATTCAAAAACAACAATGGTGCTGTTAGATATGATCCATGGCTGGTCATGCGCGTGAATGCAAATCCGAAAATTATCAAAAAAGGCCAGCATTCAAAAATTACAGTTGATGTCTATAGGGATTCATCCGGAGGAGACCATTCATCAAAATCCAAATTGTTTTTCTCAGGACCAAAAGTCACATTATCTAGTGATATTGGAAGTTTCAATGGTAAAAAATCAATAACTCTAAATTGGACTAATGGAAAAGTTACTGCTTATCTGAGGGGGGATAAAAGTGGTTTGGCTACTGTCACAGCATCAGATTATGGCAATGCATCCACTACAGTTTTGATTCTAGGAAAAAATCATACTAAACATTATCGAGACGGAAATATTAAAACAGTCTCTGCAAAATCCAATTCATTGCCTGCTGCAGGTAATCCTCTTCTTCTATTGGTGATTGTAATAATGTTGTTAGGTTCTATTGGTGTTTATAGGGATAAATAGCTTTAATTCCAATTAGCAGCGGTAATGAATTATTTACGCTGTATTATTTCTTTTTTTTTTTAAAAATTTTGTTAGATGGATGATGCAGTATTTTTCATGCATTAATGGGAATTAATTCAAAGTTAATTGTTATTTTGTTGTTTATCATAATATTTAATAAATGCTCCGACATTAATTTAATCAGTTGAAAACTTTTTCATTTAAAAATTGGAGTTTTACCTTATGGAAATCTATGGTAAAAAGGTTAATTTAAAATCAGTATCGTTATTTATCCTGCATTTTTTAATTTTTGCAGATATCATATTCATTTCTGTTGGGCTTCTTTTGGATTTGCCGGATGATACTTCTTTTTACATCATATTGTTTGATTTAATGATATGTATATTCCTTTTAAGTGAAATGGATAATTAGATTTCATCGTGCAAAGTCAAAAAAAGAATTTTTAAAGGAAAAGGAAAATTGGGTTACATTAATCGCTTCCATACCATTTGAGGCTTTATTTCCAGCCGTCATTCCTGGAGCCAATATTTTAAGATATATGATGCTTTTTAAATTGCTTAGAATAATGGTTTTATATAATAAATTTTTCAACGGCTTTAAAAAATTCATAAAAAAGATAAATCTAGACAAAATCATAGGTGCAATCATATTTACAGTAGTGGTATTCACGTTTCTATATCTGTTTTTCGGATCTTCGAATAGTCTGTTTGAAAGTTTTTATTTTGTCATTGTCACATTGACAACTGTGGGATATGGAGATATCGTTCCTAAAACATTCAATGAACGGATAATAACTTTTTTGTTAATAATTGTGGGAATATTCGTTGTATCGACCATTACTGCTGCATTATCTTCCTACTTGACTGACAGATTGATGGAAAAGGAAGAAGAGGATGTAGTTGGTAATATAAGGCTTTCTGTTGAAGAAAACTCTCAAAACATTATGGATGAGCTAAAAATCATTCGCCAGGAAAACAAAAGGTTGCAAGATGAAATCGACGAGTTGAAAAAGAAAATGGATAAAGAATAATCAATATTTTTTAGATTAATTAATTTCACGTAAAAAATTAAACCAACTCTATTTCAGTCAGTAAATCCGGATTTGAAGTATATACTGTACATAGCTTGTTGTTGTCAACAAAGGAAAATGAATATGCATCCGAAAACTCATTATAATATCCGTCATGTCCAAAGAGGTTTTCTGCCTGACCTTTCATATTGGTATTTTCCAGATTTATTTTGGAATTTTTGGAGTACAATACTTCAATTTGAATGAAATCTGTAGAATCATTCCAGCATTTGGATTTGGTTATTATTCCATTGTCGTTTTCGTCAATGGTACTTGCAGGGTCTTCCTCAAAGTTATCTGGAATGTTGAAAGAAAATGTGTCCACCTGGACTTCCTGCATGCTTGTAATTGTGATTGGGAAAATAGCTATTGCTGCGACAATTGCAATGACTGCTAAAGCTGCTATGATGATTGGAAGCCTTGAACTTTTGATTTCGTATCCGCAATTTGGACAGAATTTGCTATGGGCTGTCAGCTGCTCTCTGCACTTTGGACAAGTTTTGAGTGTTGATTTTCCACAATCTGTGCAGAATGCATCATTTTCGTTTATATATGCACCACAGTTTTTACAGAATTTCGCCATTTTAATCCCTATTGTAATGTTTGGAAGTGATTATTAATAATTTTTTTTAGCAAAAGAACTTTGAGTAAGTTATTAATATGGAAAAATACTAATGTATATATTGTATATGAAAATTTTATCGGTGGAGGTTTTTTAGATAATGAATAATGAGGGTATGGAAGTAAATTCTCGAATGGCAATCTGGTTTGGTTTGTATGGACTAGTTATTATTGACATTCTATTTATTACAATATCTTTACTTTTCAGTCTTCCTGATGACCTTGAACGTGCAATGATGCTATTTGATTTTTGTGTCTGTATCCTTCTTTTAGCCGAATGGTTTATCAATTTTTATTTTTCATCACCAAAATTAGAATTTTTAAAACAGAAAGACAATTGGATTTCGCTCATTGCTTCTATACCTTTTGATGTGATTTTTACAGTTGTTATTCCTGAATTGGAGATTTTCAGATTTCTAGGACTTTTAAGATTCCTCAGAGTGCTGATTTTGATTAAAAGATTTGATACCTTTGAAAAGTTCATTAAAAAAAGTAACTTGGATAAAATTATTGCCGCAATGTTTTTAATTGTTGTTATATTCACGGCTTTATTGTATGCTTTTGGTACAACTTATGGTCTTTTTGATGATTTTTATTTTGTAATCGTTACTCTGACTACTGTGGGCTATGGTGATGTAGTTCCGCAGACTTATGCTGAAAAGGTAATCGCACTGATTTTGATTATTATTGGAATATTTGTATTTTCCACAATTACTGCAGCAATATCTTCGGTTTTTACCAATCGTATATTGGAAGATGACGATAACCACATTGTAACTTCTATTGAAGGCACAATAGAAGAGAAATTTGAAATTCTTGAAGGCAGATTAAAAAGTGTTTCTGAAGAAAATGAAATGCTCAAAAATGAAATAAAAGAGTTAAAAGAGATTATAAAAAATAAATGAGATTTAATAAGAATTTCTTAAAAATTGAGATTTGATAAGTTTTAAATAATTTTTCATTGTTTCAATTTATCTTAATAGTGAAAGAATACTCCGACCTCTTTAAGGTTGGGGATGAATTTC
>R27__coassemble_1476_pt1 | contig 10783 bp, 10 predicted proteins | sample R27__metabat2_low_PE_024 | metagenome-assembled genome bin R27
TAATTATACATTTAACCCCTACTACTTTTACTATAATTTTAATTTTTTAATATTGGTTGGAATAATTAATTCTAGCAATAAAATATTAAATATTAATTTTTGATTCTTATTATCCTTCTGCATAGATATTTGATAAAATATGATCTTTTAAATCAACCTCAAAATCTTTTTTATTTTTTGCAACTGCTTTAACAAAAATTACTGGTTCCATACGTTTATAATACCTTTCAAATTGTTGTGCTTGTGCATGAACATTACTGCCATTCGGCGATCCACTATCGAGACAAACCCAATAATACTTCTCCATATTAGATAAGTAACCTCTAAAATCTTTTTTGGTTCGATTATTCTTTTCGCAGTATTCTTCATATAATTTAGGTAAGGCAATATAAATTGCCTCGTAAGGTTTTAGTTGTAAACTGTTTTCAATTTCATCAATATATGCATTTTTTATTTCTTTAAAATCATTTACAAAATCATTATCAAAGCATCTTTTTTCTTTTTTATCTAAATCTGATTTTGATTTATTCAACATATATCTGTTATTCTTTTCTATAATATTCATATACAGGTTATTTAATTTAGTTTTTTTACTTTCATCTTTAATGAATTTAAATTCTATAACATGCAAAACCAGATTGCCCTCATTAGATTTTTTTACAAACAATGCATCAACAGATTTTGGCAGATTATAGTCATCCCACTTATCAGATGACTTCACCATCCAATCAAGACCATACATCGGAAATGGATTAGTTATTAATGCATCATACGGATATGAATCAGACCTTGAAAGTTCAGTAATTGAATCATAACACTTATGGATTATTGACTTGCCTTTTTTAATTTCTTCATAAGTTCTTTCATTAAAGCTCTCAAAAAATTCCAAAAATTCTTTATCAGTCAATGCATTCATGATAACTGCTCCTTAGAAGATCTCTTTTTATTTTCGGCTCTTAGTCTATAAACTTCAATGACATTATATGGTTTGGATAAATTTTCATACAAATCATATATATTTTCATAATTGATATTAATGAAATTATAAGTTTTTTCATCATGTTTTTCAGTCATGTAAAACTGAGTATCCTTTTCTAAATCATAATACTGTGAAAAAACTTCTATCGCTTCGATAAACATTGGACTATGGGAATTGAGATAAAGTGTAATATCAAGTTCTTTAGCTAATAAAACTAAAATTTCAGCAAATTTAAATTGCCATTCAGGATGTAAATTAACTTCAGGTTCATCCATTATCAAATAGCTTCCTTTTTTAAGTTTTCCCTTTGACAATAATATTTGAATAATTCCAATTTGTTTTATTCCTGATGGAGTAGTATTCGTATATGAGACATCTTTAGAAATTTGTTTTTTAAAACCAAAATCTACATCATAATCAAAATATTCTCCACCTACAATATTCTCTATCTTTGATAAAATTTCCTTATCTTCATCAGGTATATTCTTAGAAGCTTTATTTAGTATTTCTCCAAGATTTTGAGGAATTCCAATGGGATTGTTTTCCAATATCTCCGGTTGTTCGGATAACTGATATAATGTACCTATTGGAAGATTACCTCCCATTTCGTCCCACCATTCGGGATTTTCATTGAGACTATCTTTAAGATGACGAATATGTTCTTTGAATAATATATGGTCATTTTTTAAATCTAAAATAGAATTTGTATCAATGTAAAAAACATCGGGAATATTTGCACGATAATTCAAATGACAATTATCTAAATCATCACTAATAAATTCAAATGAATCCTTTTTAAAAATTATGTTGGATCTTAGTAAATTCAATACATTTTCATCGTCCATCAATAACATTAAAATTTCAAAATTAGGGTCTTTATTTTTTCCTTCAATTAAACTCATTAATAATTCAATTTTTCCAAAAACAATTTCATATCCCTTTTCATAAGGCACATCCGGATAAAAATGTGTTTTATCCAATTCATGTTCAAAAAATAATCTTTTTGCTTTTTTAAACTCTTTCAAAACATCTTCATATGAATCTCCGTTTTCAAAATCTTGATTTACCTTAACAATTTGAGAATAATTAAAAATTTTATTAAAATAATTTACTTCTTTAACAAACTCTTTATGTAAATACTGCTCTTTTTTTGTTGATAAAACTTTTAAAAAGCAATAAAGAAGCTTAGCAACAGTAGTTTTACCACTTCCATTAACTCCACCAATTACATTTACTTTACCAACATCAATATTTGCTTCATTAATCGGTCCTGTTGATTTTATCTTTAAAACTGGATTATTCATTAGAGATTCTCCTTCATTAATTATTTACTATTAGGTTCAGATTAAAAAATGTAAAATTACTCATTAATTAATTTAAATTCTAAATTAAATTTATTTAAATCTTTTTTGTAAGTACATAGAAATTTATTCTTTATTAAATTCGACAATATCCTTGTTTTCATCAACAATTTTATTAATCGTATCCTCAGCCTCTTTCAATTTGGAATCACAACTTTTTATCAAATCCATTGCCTTTTGAAATTCTTCAATTGCATCATCCAAGTTTGTTTCTCCATTTTCAAGTTTTTCCACAATGCTTTGCAGTTCTGCCATATTTTCTTCAAATGTTTTTTCGCTCATAAAATTCCTCCAAATACAATTATTAATAATATCATTACCAGAACAGCAATTGCAACAATCATTATTCTATATGATGCCTTTTGCTTTTCCTGGTCTTTTTTAAGCATGATTACCTGATTTATCTTGTCCAATTTTTCCTCATAAAGTTTCAGTTCAGCCTTAAAATCATCCAACAAAGTGTACGGATTTTTAAAGCAGTTTGATGATTTTATTTTATCAAGCTGTTCTGTTTCTGATTTTAATAACATTTCAGGATTTTTAAATAATTTTTTATTTAATATGCTTTCAAAATCCTTTTTGCTTTCATTTATTTTGGATTGATAACCTTTATTCAATTTTAACTTTAAATTTGCCAAATCATCATTACTTGAGTCAATATAACCATTCAAATGATATTTGATTATGGACTTGCTCCTGATTGAATCCAAATCATGTGTCTTAGTTAAAATCAGCTCATTTGATTTGGATATGAACTTATCTCTCAAATATTCAAAATCACGGGATTTATTCGAATAAATCACATTTGGATTTTTAAAAATGTTTTTATTCAATACGAAATTTAATTCTCTTTTATTATTTTCAACCGTTAAATTAACCTCTTTAATTATCATATTCTTATTTGAAACCAATTCCTTTTTGGAAAAATCAATTTTATCCTGACAGGGGTTGACTTTAAAGAAGGATTTTGAAATTTCAAGTGAATTCCTTTTGGATGACAGCAACTTTTCTGAATGAAACTTGAATTTGTCACTGGCCTTATCTAGATTAACCTTTTGAGTATTTATGATAAAATCCATTGCATCAATTAAACGATTAGTAAGTTCATTTAAATTTGACTTTGATTGGTCAAGTTGCATTTTGCAAGGGTGTCTGATGACATATTCTGCAGTGATTTTGTCAAGCATCATGCGGTTAGTTTTTACCAGCTCACCTGAAGACGAATCGAAGCGACTACGCAAATCATCAAAGTCCCTCTTTTTTGACCTATAAACATAAGTTTCATCTGCAAACAACGGTTTTGACAGCATGAATTGCATCTGCCTTTTATAGTCTTCAATTTTGGATGATACGAAAGTAATCAAACATGAGTTGTAATGATTGATGTTTTCCAGAATACTATTCTTGTCTTCTATGGCAAGGCTTGCAGCCATTGTCGGTGTTGAAGCCCTTTTGTCCGCAACAAGATCAGCCAATGTGATGTTGTCCTCATGACCTATAGCACTGATGATAGGGGTTTCTGCATTAAATATTGCCCTTGCAACACTTTCTTCGTTATATGACCATAAATCCTGAATGCTTCCTCCACCACGGGCAACTATCAACACATCCATATCTGAGTTGTCTGCCCTTGCGATTTGCGTTACCAGTTCTTTTTTGGAATTTTCGCCCTGAACCGCTGCAGGAAAAAGGAATACCTGACAGAACGGCCAATTCTCATTGACAGTCTTGACGATGTCATGAATGACAGATCCTCCCTTGGATGTGATTACTCCGATTCTTTTGACAAAATGGGGCAAATCCTTTTTGTGTTTGTCATCAAAAAGGCCTTCCTTTTCCAATTTCTTTTTCAACTGCTGATATTTTACATACAGCTGGCCCAAACCATCTTCGTTTGCTGATCTGACATCAAGCTGATATTTTCCATGAGGTGCGTAAACGACCACATTGGCAATAACAAGCAGTTTCATGCCATCTTCAATATCAAACTGCAAATTCCTTCTGAACCATTTGTATACTATGCAGGACACCTGTGATTTCTTGTCCTTTAAATTAAAATAAAGATGACCATAGGCTGAAATGAACATGTCTGAAACCTCACCCTTGACATAGACATTTCTGAAATTGGGATTGCTCTTGAACTGGCTTTCCATTGCCTTGTTGAATTGAAATACTGTCAAATATTGGTCTTTGGAAATAAAAATTCCCCCAAATATTATGCATCTAGTACAATATTGTGTTTAAAAAGATATAAAATTTCCCATATCATGACGAATCCTTAAACTTTAAGGTCTTGACCATCTCAACGGTTTCATTTACTGTAGGCGTTGCAATGTAAATTTCAATATTGCATTCGGGGAAATTTACATGAGCTCCATAAAATTTAGCCGACAGCACATTGGTATTTATGATTTTTACACCATCGGCGGTGAAATGGGACCTGTTCAATTCGGTCATCAGAAGGGAATTTATCCTTTCTCTTCTTCCGGATGTCATCTTGTCCCATTCGAATACATTGATTGTATGGTTTCCCTTGCCGTCTACAAATTGGGCAAAACCGCTGGTATCTATGATTGCAGTATAGTTTTCAGTTTGCGAGCTATTCAATGTGAATTTTCTGAAATCATAGCTTCCATTCACCGGTGTGAACACTTCACCGTCCACATATTTTGCATCATCAAATGTGGCTAGGATTATGGGATGATATGAAAATGCCGTGTGAAATATTGCCAATATGATGATTGCAATGAAAAATTTGAATATGAATCTCATAGGATTTCCCCGAAACTATATCATGAAGATATAATCGTCATACCTGTCTATGCATGGGCAATTGAAGCCTTTCATGAAGTTCATCAGGAATTCCCTTGAAATGACAATCTCATCATTCAGTTTGATTCCTGCAAGGTCCTTTTTCAGGACAAAATCAATGAAGAGAGGCAAATTGACCAACTGTGTATAAAAGTGGGCATTTCTGTGGGGCGGTTTGATTTTGTCTTCAGATGAAAACACCAATGTGCACTTGTCGTTTGTCCTGCAATAGGCAACCTTGTCGGGATCTATAATTGAAATGACTCCGTCTTCTTGCAAATCATCCAGACTTTTCATGGATGCCACAACAGTCAGCAAGTCTGATTTTAAAAGCATCTCCATCAATGAATCGAAATCCCAGATGTTGGATTTGTTTTCAAGGAATTCTTCAAGTTCCTGGTTGTCTATGGAATCATGAATCCTTTTTATCTCTTTTGCTGTAAAAGGCTGATGGTCCAAATCAAACATGTAATCGGTATCCATAAAATCCAGAAATTCCTGTGTTATGGGAAACCTTTCCGATTCTATATTGACGATGAATCCGAATGCTCCCATTTCCAGAAGTTCAAGATAGAAGTTGAAGTCAAAGACTTCAGGATGGACATTTTTCCCGAAATTGACTTTCTGATATTCATGGATGTCTGTAAATATGGGAATGTACTCCTCATCGTTCATACTTATCATGACACACCCTTCGTTTTCGATGTCAATTGGAACGATTAGGGTTGAATATTTCAACTCCTCTATCAGATTTCCAAAATCTTCGTTCAGTTCAAAATTGTTAAATTCCTTTCTCAAATATTCGTTAGTGACGGCTGTCGGCATAATCTGCACCTCTAGTATCTCTTATAATTGCTTTTGCACCAAGGAAGCCTGAATGAAGCAGGACTTCCTTCAATTGAAATTACACCCATATAAGTGCTTTTGACGTTTACGGGTTTGGCTTTAGGAACCTTTGGCATCATCCCATGGAAGGTCTCTTTTCAAAACCTTCTCTTTTAGTTTTTTACAGGAATCCGCCCAAATTTCATGTCTTTTATGGTTCATTATGTATACATAAGACCATGAAAATCTTGTATTGCATCTGATTTGATAATCCATAATCATTCCTCCCTAAATTTCAATGAGTTCATCATGTCTGCAGTCTCCTTTTCGCTAGGAGTTGAAATATAAATGATAGTATTCGTTGTGGAATTTTTCATATATGCCGAATAGCGTGTGTCTCCTGAGCGAAAGTCAATCTGGTGAACAGTGATGCCGTCGACAGCCCATGAAGGCTTTTCAAGTTCACCGTTCAAAAATGAATTGACTGAATCCCTTTTGGTGTTGATCATCTTGTTCAGTTCTATTACGTTAATCGTTTTGTCTCCAGTATCGTCTGCAAGTCTGATGTGGCCATTGGTGATAATCTTTGCCGTGAAATTTTTGGATTTAGTGTCGTTTATTGTGAAAGTCCTGAAGTCAAAATGACTGTTTTCAGGCATGAAAACTTCATTGTCAGCAAATTCGCTTGTGTATTCTGTTGCAATGTTTGGGTTGTAGAGTACAAACATTGTACAGGCCATCAATGTGAAGAGAGCTACGGCTAAAAACAATGTTCTGTTCATTGCATCACCTACAGTCTCACATTGTACATTATTTCGTAAAAATTCCTCAATGCCAAAAAGGCATCTCCGCTCATGCAATAGCTGTAGGCCATGAAAAATAGGGCATGAGTTACAATGATTATTAAAAATATTTTAATAATTGTCTTTAAATCTTCCTTTAAAAAGTTATACATAGTTCCTAGTTTCTTCTAGGGAAATATTTCCACTACAATTGACAGCAAAAGGACTCTTTTCATTAAATTTATTCTTAAATGTGACAGTTGGTTTCAAAATTTACACCTCTTGGTAAAAAGTGCTTTACAGTTGATGGTTGTAAGCTAATATAATATATTGAATTAAGAGTATAAAAAAGTTATGGTAAGAATAATATAAAATTAAGTTATATTAAATATTCAATTTCCTCAAAAATATCACCAAACAATCCATTATCCCTGAATGAATCTCTTAAAACATGCATATAAATTTGCAACAATTCTAAAGTTGCATATTTAAGTAATTCATAATCATCATACTGAGATTTGCCTGTATGAACTACATTACATCGTATGGTATAATAATATCTTATACAGCATAATGGTTTTTCTTTATCTAACTTAAAACTTCTGTAATCCTCATTTGAAAGAACTTCTGGATTTTTATTGTTTTTATCTGAAAATAATAATACTGCATCTTTAAATGACTTTTCATTTGCAAAACATTTTAGATTATCTTGTTGATTCTGTTTACCATATTTTAAAACCAAATACCTGTCTATTGAGGACCACAACATCATATAATTCATCTGAAGATTGAAAAAATTATCTGGTGAAACTTGTTTTTTAATTAATATTGGTATGATATTATCGCAAAGGGAATATAATATTCTTACAAGCATAGGATCATCTTTACTATCATATACACCACGGTTTTCATGGTATTGAACATTTATAATTTCATTTTTTCCAACCAACACATTCATCCGAGCATGTCCATCGTTGATTGTAGTCCAACCATACAACTTAAAGGATTTTGACTGACTGATAATTTCATATGCTTTGGCTGCATCCTCATTTTTAAAATAGAGTAAACTCCCATAAGTATGATAATAATAATTATGGCTTTTAAATAAAAAAGGAACACCATTTATTATATCTAAAGGATGTTCAACACTGTATTTCAGGATACTTCTATCCTCATCAACATAATCTTTTATTCTAGAATACGCAATTTCACCAGGTTTGAATACATCATAAGCAAAAAATGGTAAATTTAACTTTTTTTTAGGAACATAAAGTCTACGTGTATCTCTTCTTTTATCACAATCAACATCATCCATATTTTCACATCCAACAAAAGTGAATCAATCATAAATTTCCCTAAATTTTGGAAATTTAGAATATTCTAGACAATTATCTAATTCATCAAATGTTTCTCTGGAATACTCAATTAATTTATCACACATCAGTTTTGTGTTTTCACCTTCAGATGCCTTTAAACCATGGGCTAAAATAGAGTTGTTTCTACTGGCCAATGCATTATCAAGATTTTTGTCTTCTAAAAATTGGATAGCTAATTCATCATTTAAAAGTTTTAATAACTCATAATTGTCTTTTAAAGCTAATTTAACCGTTTTTTTATCAGAATTTTGAAAGTCTGGCTGCTTTGAAACAAATTCAATTAGATTTAGCGGGAAATTCTTAACAATGTTCTTTTTTTCTATATGGAATACTTTATCTGACTCTAAACGTTTTTTATCTATGAGTCCTCTTTCATATAATCTAATTTGTGAAATTAATTCTGCCACCCTATACAATCTTGCTGTTGCATCGTCGAACTTTTCTTCATCAATTCTTCTTTGAGCATTATTTAATAAGTCTGGCAAATAATAATAAATATCTCCCTCTTTGATTTTACCTTTATGTGAAATTTTATTTTTCAAAAAGGTAATATTTTTATCAATTTGAACCATGAAATTCTTTTCATATTTGTAAAAATAGTCTTTTAAATTTTCATTGCTTTCAATTTCTTTTTTTATTGATGTTTCTAAATAGCTTCCTAACATTGCATCTGTAATTTGATTGTGTTTATTTGTATATGGAATCATATTTTCAAATTTATCCCAAAGTTGATACAATTCAGTAATTTTAATATACATATCCATCATTTCAGTATCATCTAATGAATTCCTTGCCTGTTTAAAATAAAATAATGACTCGCTAAATTGATAATTATTGAAATATCTTTTAGCTCTGTTAATTTCTATTGTAGCTAATTGTTTCATAGGATGGAACTCATCAAAGACTTTTTCATTACCTTCAATAACTTCACCAGTTTCATCCCTTCCTCCTTCAACAGACCCCACATATGAAAATTCACAATCATATCCTACTGAAGCTAAAGATAAACCCACCACCATAGCCTTTGTTCCATTGGAAACACCGACATGAATTTCATATTTTTCATTTTTAAGTTCCTTAAATATTTCTTTTGATTTTTCATAGGATTCTTTAATACTTTGAAAATCTTCAATGAATTTAAGTCTTTTTTCAAATGTTTCTGATGAGTGACTTATAATTAATTCTATATATTTTTCATGACTTTCATTATAAATAAAATATACTAAATCTGGTTTAACCTTTTGAATAGATTTAACTGCACGACCATATTTATTTCCTACATGAACTATTAACGCTTTCATAATATTTCGCTCCTTAACCTTTACAAATTGTGTTCTTATAAGGACACCTCATACAATTGTTTGTATGTTTGTCAAATTCTTCATTGATGATTTTATTAACATAACCAGTTAATATTTTAACAATATCTTTTTCGCTATTTTCATCGTATGGAACTTCATATTTTTCATTTTCAAGAATTGAATGTAAAATAATATTTTTTATTTTATATTTTTTAAATATATCATTGTCTTTAATCATTATAGCATAAAATGATAATAGGTATTTATAAAAATCAATGAATTTACTTATCTTTTCGTTAGATGAAACAAATTTTACTATGCTAATACTTTCTTCATCTTCCTTTACAATTAAATCAATTCTACAATGTAAATCACAATTATTCATTATATAAGCAGCAGATACTCCCATTTCTACATTTTCTAATGGCGTGTAATGTTTTCCATATTTATTCCAAAAATCGGGAATTTTATTTAATATTTTAGAAGTTTCATCACCAGTTTTAATCATGAAACTTTCTTTAATATCTTCTATTATTTCATCAATCTCATTATCAGAAATATTTTTCTTTGAAAAGATTTTTTCTAACGTAAACTGAACTCTTTGATTTGTGAAAAAGTCATCATTATAATTATTCTTGAATTTAGTATTGTCATAAATGTCATAATAAACCGGGCAGAATAAGTAATCATTAATAATATTTTCAAAGATTAACTCTGGAAATATGGTAGTTTTTTCTGATTTTCTTGTAGATGACAATTTTGGGATTGAAGATAAATTATGAGCATCTGGTTCTAACTTTCGCAACCGATGGAAATTTTCATTAATTTTATCTAAAAACTTTGGAGGGAGTTGCCTTTGATGATTAGAAGATAAAATTAATAATTCTTCTGCTCTTGTCATTGCAACATAAAGAATCCTGTATTCTTCTTCCAACCTATTGTCCTCATCTTCTCTTTTTGTATCTGGTTTATATTCCAAACAATAAAACGGAGTTTCAAATTTAGTATTTTTATCATCTCCAACACCAATGTCATGTTTTAGTGATCCAACAATTACAACTGGATATTCTAATCCTTTAGCCTTATGCACCGTCATGATATGTACTTTATCAATATTATCTTCTAAATCATGAACTGGACAGCTATAATGTCCAAGAACACCATTCAAAAACTTAAAAAGTCTTTCATAACGATATTTTCCAACAATACTTTCAAAATCATAAATTATTTCTGAGATTAAAGCCAAATTAGATTTAATCTTTTTAGATTCTTTGTTATTCTGAATATTTATATCATCATAAAAACCAATAATTGTTAATAATTCATAGAATACATCAATAGTTGTTGG
>R27__coassemble_1558_pt1 | contig 10283 bp, 7 predicted proteins | sample R27__metabat2_low_PE_024 | metagenome-assembled genome bin R27
ATTTTATATTAGTTAATTTAGGTTATAAATACGAAAAAATATATATTTATTGAAATATAAACTATAATTTGCCTTTTAAGAAATTTTGAGGCGATTGATGGATTAGGATATTAATTATTTGATTGAAGTTTTAAATAAAATTATATCTATTATTGTCATGCCATTAACAGTTTAATTGCTAACAATGTAATAGTAACTTGCTAAAAAGAAGTAAGACTAGGTAAGTACTATATTTTCAACTGCCATAATGCAATGTTTCCAAATTCAATTGAAGTGTTTAAACTAGATTTTACTTTCAACATCATAAAAACACTTGAATATTTAGTTTTGAATAGGGATGTGTCAGAATTTGTTTTCAAATTTATCCTTATTCATTCATGTTGCTGTTAATTTAACTCTTGCATATATACTCTCATTTTCAATCAAATCCAGTTTTTCAAATGTTTAATGTTAATGTCAATGTGGTGTAATATATTTCAATCAATTTTTTTTAACATTGTTTTAATTAAAGCTAATTCTCATTTAATTGACACAAATATTTTACCATAAATTGTAATTGTTGCATATGTAAACAATTATATAATATAATTATCTTATTTTTAACTAGGTGATAAGATGAGCAATGTATTGATAACATATTTCTCAGCAAGTGGGGTAACAAAAAGCGTAGCAGAAAAGATAGCAGATGAAAACGGCTATGACATTTTTGAAATAACTCCTGTGGAAAAGTATACTGCAGCGGATTTGGACTATATGGATAAAAACTCAAGGTCAACCATTGAAATGAACGATAAAAGTTTCAGACCTCCAATTGCAGAAACCTGTGACGTTTCAGGCTATGACATTGTAGCTATTGGTTTTCCCGTATGGTGGTACACCGCACCGACAATAATCAACACATTCATAGAAAGCGTTGATTTAAAAGGAAAGACAATTAAGGTTTTCTGCACCTCTGGCGGATCAGGCGTTGACAAATGCGTAAGCGACCTTCAGGATACATATCCAGAACTTGACTTTTCAAAAGGTATGAGATTCATGGGAAATGTCTCCAAAGCAAAAGAGTGGATTGAAGATGAGTAAAAAGGTAGTAATCATAAGTTCATCTCCTAGAAAAGGCCAAAATTCAGATACGTTGTGCGATGAATTTTTAAGGGGTGCTCAGGATGCAGGCAATGATGCGGTCAAGTATTTCCTTGAAGACATCGAGTTTTCATCATGCAAGGCATGCTACAAATGCAAGACTCCCGAAATGAAATGCTTTCAGGATGACGGCATAGCAGAATCCTGAATGATATGGTGGATGCTGATGTGATAGTATATGCGACTCCAGTATATTACTTTGAGATGTGCGGAACACTTAAAAGGTTTTTCGACAGGTGCTATCCGATATTCAGGCATCTTGAAAACAAGGATTTCTATATAATTCTGGCTGCAGGAAGCAGCTGCGGCGATGCACTGACAGGACTTAAGAGTTTCATAGGATTTGCCAAAAATCCGACAATAAAAGAAGTGTTTGAAGTCTTTGGAAATGCAAAATCACAAAAAGATACTTTGAAAGAAGTGTATGATGCAGGTTTAAACTGCTAAAAAATAAAAATTAGGAAAGAAATCAATCTTTCCTATCCTTTAAATGGATTTGGGCATCAATTTCACAATCAAAGATTAATTGATGATTTTTATATTTCTTGTTTTTTGTTCCGTTTTCATAGATTTTTGGATGATTTTTCAAAATGTGTGCTACTCTATGTTTTTGCTTGAATTAATGGTTTTTTATTTTTTTTATTCCTATTTTTTTAATAAAATTGCCAATACTTTGTTTTTTTATTTATAGATATTAATATTGCTTTAAATCAATATAAAAAGATTTATATTCATTTAATTTTAAATTTAATGATAATCAATAGTTAAAGGAGGTGTTGGTATGAAATTTCATGAAGATGTAATTTTTAAAAATGATGGTCAACAATATGGTCAGGAATTCATTGAAATCTTAAATATCAAAGGGAAAATAATAAAAATTCATCAAACTGAATATAGTATATTGGATCCGAAAATGTACAAGCCCGACTTGGTGTTTGAGCTTGAAGACAAAATAATAATACTTGAATTTCAAAGTACTTATGTGGATATAAATGATAAGAAAAGATTTAGATTTTACACGGCATTATTTGATTATTTAAAAAATTCAACTCATAAAAACATTGAATTGCATGTTTTAAGTACTATGGAGGTGGAAAAAACTAAATGTTATAAGATAAATCCAGAATCTAGATTTCCAATATATGTTCATTCACTCAAAAATTATGACAGCAATAAATTTTTAAATATTATTAAGATAAAAATAAAAAATAAAGTTGTATTGTCCAAAAAGGAATTACTCTTGTTAACTTTACTTTGTTTCATGGACTCTGATGAATCAATTAATCAGAATATACTAAATTCAGCAGAAACAATAACTGATATTCCTAACTTGAATGTTGATATGGAACAATTTGCTAAGGGAGTAATTTTAATGTTGTGTGATAAATTTGTAGATGATGAACTGCTAAACATTAAAATTTCAAATTTGGTTGGTGGAAACATGAAAATAGTAGAAGATTATGCTCAAAGAGTGGCACAAGAAGCAGTTAAGAAAGAAAAAGAAAAATTTGAATCTGAATTAGAATCAAAAGATGAAAATTTAGTCATTAATTTAAGTAAAGAAGGTTATAGTGTTAAAGATATTGCAAGAATTGCTGATGTCAGCATTTCATTTGTAAACCAAACATTGTCAAAATAACTTTCCATGGCTTATTTTTTTAAAAATTAAAATTAGGAAAGAAATCAATCTTTCCTATCCTTTAAATGGGTTTGAACTGTCGTAAGTCTTTCCGTTGACGGTTAACTTGTAGCTGCCGTAGTCAATTTTTCCGGATACTGCTAGAGATGATAGTGAACTGTCACCGGTCAGTGTCCAGGTTGACCCGTCAGCAACATTGACAGTAGTGTTTCCGGTTGAGTTGATGGCACCTTTGAATTCGGTATTTTTCATGGTCCAGTTGAGGGAACTGATGTTGTCGACAATAACTTTTCCGTCTATTTTTTCACTGTCTGTTTTTAACTCAGCATTTCCTCCGTTGGAACCTGTAGTTCCCCATTGGTTTTGGCTTGAAACTTCTAGAAATGTTCCGCTTCCAAAGCTGAATTCGGTATTTTTCAAATCGATTACGCATGCTGTGTTGGTTACATGAAACATCGGAGCCTCTTTATAGACTGATGATTCCTGTGGAATTGTGAGCTTTGAGTCTTTTGCTGTGAAAAGTGATGTTCCAACATCAGCGTCACCGCTCATACTTTGGTATATGAATATTCCACCTAAATCCACATAGTTGTCACCGTCTTTTCTGTTACCTTCACTGTAACCTGACAAATCAGAGTTTGTCACTCCAATGGAATTTTTACCTTCGATACATGCAATTTGAGATACGTAGGATGTTCCTTTGGTATTGTCAACGGTAATGTTTCCGGTTGAATATATTAAAGGTGATCCTCTGCCGCTGGTTTTGCTGACGCCTGTATTGATTTCAGAGTTTTTGACGTGCACTTCACCTTCGCCCCTGTCGGTTGCAAGAGCAGCGCAGCTTTGACCATCGGTATTGATGATAACATTTTCTGCATTGATTTTACCTTTGTAGGTTGCATCAAGACCTCTTGACTTGTCGGAGTGTGTTGTGATTTTAACGTTTTTAATGGTGGCTTCGGTATTTCCACTCACATCACTTGCACCTGATGGGTCTCCGCCACCGTTTCCAGGGGCCTGTCCACCTTCACCTGATGGCATTTCAGGAGGTTGTCCTCCGGCACCACCCTGTGAGTTGTTACCACCATTTCCGGTTGCTTCTGGGGGTTGTCCGCCATTTTCGCCTTGGGATGAATTTCCACCGGCTGCTTCAGGAGGCTGTGAACCTTCAGAAGATCCTCCTTGTGAAGATGTACTGGCTGAAGCTTCAGAATTGGTTACAAAAATACCGTTTGAACCTTTTGAATTTGTATTTATTTCAACATTTGAAATGTCCAATGTTCCATTGGTGTTAACCAGAATAGCGGAGTTGACACCATAAAAGTCAGCATCATCTCCTGAAGTTGCAGTATCTCCGGTTTTGTTAACCAATGAATCTTTTATGGTCAGTTTACCGTTATTTGTTACTAAAATAGAATTTAAATCGCTTGAACTGGCAGATACCAATCCCTTTTCCTTTGAATCTTTGCTATCGTTTACTACAATATTTCCCATATCTTTAAGTGCATTTGCATCGATATTGACAGAATTTCCTACTTGTGTTGAAGTATTGTTTGAAAGTGCAAATGCTCCTACAATAATTATCACGACTGCAATTGCTGCAATCAAAAGTTTTCTGTTCATAAGAGTAATAACTCGCATGTTGTATTTAAAAATTTGGATAACATTTAAACAGGGTCTCGTGCTATTTTCTTAATTTCAGCATGTTTTTTAAATCTTTGGTGTTCATCTCGGTAATGAATGTCTCTCCGTTTCCTACGGTCAATTGGGCCAGTTCCTCTTTATCATGAATCATTTCATTGATTTTTTCTTCAAATGTTCCTTTGGTGATGAATCTGTAAACCATTACATTTTCCTTTTGTCCGATTCTGTATGCCCTGTCTGTGGCCTGGTTTTCAACTGCCGGATTCCACCACAAATCATAATGGATTACATTTTGAGCGGCAGTCAGGTTCAGTCCGGTTCCGCCAGCCTTTAGAGAAATGATGAAAATCCTATTTTGAGGGTTATTCTGGAATTTCTTAATAAGTTCATCTCTTTTTGAACGGCTTAGAGATCCATGCAGGAACAGCACCTCTTCGCCGAACTTGTCTTCAACCAGTTTTTTAATAATATCGCCCATTTTTACGTATTGGGTAAAAATAAGGACTTTTTCATTGGTTTGAAGGATATTTTCCAGTGTGTACATCAAAACTTCCGTTTTTCCGGATTCGGCGATGTCCTGGGAAGAACTTTTTGTAAACTGTGAAGGATGATTGCAGATTTGCTTTAATGAATTTATCAATTTCAAAACCAGCCCTCTTCTTTTAATTCCTTCGTTTGCCTCAACTTCTGCCATTGACGAGTCAAGGGTTTCCTTGTAAAGCGCAACCTGCTCTTTGGTTAAATTGCAGTAGATGTCATTGACGATTTTATCCGGCAAATCCTTGATGATGTTCTTGTCGCTTTTAAGACGCCTTAGGATAAATGGCTGTGTGATTTGCCTGAAGTTATTTAAAGTGTCCTGGTTTTTCTCCTTTTCAATCGGGACAATGTAATTCTGTCGGAACTTCTTGAGGCTTGTCAGATATCCTTTGTTTGTAAAGTCAAATATGCTCCAGTATTCGGATAATCTGTTTTCAACTGGAGTACCGGACATTGCAATTTTATGCTTTGCCTTTATGGACTTGACTGCTTTTGTCTGTTTTGTTCCTGGATTTTTGATGTTTTGCGCTTCATCGATAATGCATAGGAACCATTTATGCCTTTTGAACTTTGCAAGGTCGCTTCTTAGGACTCCATATGATGTCAGATAAACGTCATATTTCTTCTTGGTGAATCTTCTGCTGCTTCCGTGGAAAATGTATGAAGTCAAATCCGGTGTGAATTTTCTGATTTCCTCCTGCCAGTTTGTAAGCAGGCTTGTCGGGGCAATGACCAATACATGTTCCTTTTCAAGGTAACCTTCCTGCTTGAAGTACTGGACGGCTGTTAAAACCTGCAGGGTTTTTCCAAGACCCATGTCATCGGCCAGTATGCTTCCAAAGCCTGTCCTGATGTTTTGAACAAGCCAGGAAAATCCTCTTTTCTGATAGTCCCTCAGCTTGGCGGTAATGTTTTGTGGAACATTGACATCATCGAATTCTGTGATGCTTTCTATAAGCTCGTCAAACTCCCCATCCACTTCAACATCACCTTCCATAATCTCTCCGCTCAGCACGGCTTTTGTAAGGTCGTGGCGATTCAGCTTTTCAGGCAGCCTGTCAATCTGCTTTATCAGGGATTTCACATCCCTTTCATCAAGCATTACGAATTCATTGGCAATCTTGACAAGGCCTCTTGATTTTTCGGCAAGCCTTTTGAATTCTTCAGGTGAACAGCTCGTATTTCCGATTGCAACTTTCCAGTTGAAGCCGGTAAGGTCATTGAATGTAATGTAAGACTGCTCGTTTTGTGAAGTGATGTCAAGTTTGAGCTTTGGTTTGAAGATTTTCTGCAGGCTTTTCGGCAGAATAATTTTAATCCCCATTACTTCAAACAACGGCAAAGTATTTAAAAAGAAATTCGTGAAGTCATCTAAATTCAGCTCGAGATTTTCATTTAAGCTGAGGGTTTCGTTGAATTTCGGATAGATTTCATTGATGATGTATGTGTCTTTAAGAAGATTTGTCTTTAACAGTGGATCATTGGTTTTTCTGATTGCATCATAAATGTTTTCCATCTCGTCATTGACGCAGATGTCCACATTAAATCCCTTGACGGTCTCTTCAACAAGAAGATACAAGTCATAATCTCTTGAACTCATTTGAAACCTGCTTAACCATTGACTGATTGCTTCAGGGGTTGTTGGGGATTTCTTGAACTTTTGCGGCTTTATAAAAAATAATCTGAAGACATTTTCTTCGTAATTTTTTTGGATTGCCTGTGACGTGCCCTGACTCAGGTATTTTTCGAAAAATCCCTTCACAAACAGGCTTGTTGCGGTGATGATTTGGTCTTTTCTTGAGATTTTGGAGTTTTTAAATGTAATTAATCTATCAGGACATTTTGCAGTCAATGCATCAATGATTTTGGAGATTTCCTTATCAAATATTGCAGGAATCCATCTGATGTGATATGCTTTGCCTGATTTGAAGAGTTCTGGAATAAGAGCATGCTTTTTAATCAGCTCCAGACTGAACTGATAGATCATATTCATGAATCTGATGTCCTTGTTGAATTTGGTGATGTTGCTTTCGCCAAGTTCTGTGAAAAATCCAAAAAGCAAAGCTTCATCGGTGATGGGACAGGTCCTGTCTGTTGTAATTTTGGAAATCTCATAGTTGTTGTTGATGTTTAGCTTGAACTCATCCCATTGGTTGGGCATGCCCCATCGCTTAAGAAATATTTCCTCAAGCCAGTCATCGTATTCATCTTCATTGCCTTTAAAATTATCAAACTCATTATCAACTTCAGCATATCCCTCATAGGTTCCATGTCCTCGGCGGGTGTAATTTTCGCATCGGCTTTTGCTGAAGCGACCCATTGATTTGTAGATTCTGTCCAAAATTCCTCTGAAATCCTTCGCATAAAAGACAGGATTTTCATCCAGAAGCTGAAATATCTGTGCGTGCAGGTCGGGGATTTTTGAAAAGTCAAGCTGCGAATCCTCGGGGGTGTCTGAGTTTTCAAAAAGCTCTGAAATATCCTTGACACTTGTTGGCTCAATTTCCAGGTTTAGGGAGTCAAGCAAATCAAGGCCCCTGAGCTTGAAAATAAGAAAGGGATCTTTGTCAATTTCCAATGCAATCATGTAAACCAATCCTGCAATGTGCTTGCAGATTGTAGCGTAATCCGGACAGTTGCAGTCAGTGTTCAAATCCCTGTGTGAAGTTGGAAAAACGTTGACTTTCTGGCTTTTCAAAAGATCATAGACTTCTCGGGGAAGCTTGCGGTTTAAAAGGGCAGACATTACTGTGGGATATTCATAGATTGTTTTGATAATGGTGTTTTTTTCACTCTGACTGAACTGCTTGAACTCAACGCTGACATTATAGAAGCTCTGATAATTTCCCTTGACTTTGGCCAGGGCAAGATTGTCGTTGATTATGATGTCATAAACCCTGCCTGTGTTTGCATAGGTTTTACCACGGCCGATACGGTTGGCGTAATCCACTCCCTTAAGGGCATCCAGCCATTTTTCTCCCCACCATGTTTTTGTGATTGGTCTTGAAGCCATTTCAATCATCACATTTAATGTTAAGTTAATTATGTTCTGTTTTTGGAATTATAAATAGTTTTTCTTTGCTTTAAAGTTAATATTGCGGAGTAAGAACAATCCTACCTGATTTGGAAGTGAATGCATATTGGATATTGTTTCATTATAATACGATACCATTAATTATGCTCATATTTCTTTCAACATATGATTTTTCAGCATTGCTGAATTCGCCGTTTTCAAATAAAAAATAAATATATTCTCTATAATAGTATGCTATATCATACCATGCATCATCATCCCAATAAATCTGGTCTATGAATATGTTCATTATATCGTTCAGCAGTCTGTAGGCTAATCTGTATTCCTTCTGTTCAATTAAAGTGCAGATGTCTTTTTTGATGAAATTCTTAAGGGGAGTTCTCATATTGTGGAGTTTGTAGTATCCGAATTCCTTTCCCCCATTTCTCAAAATCCGTCTAAATTTTCTTTCATAGGCTTTGGAATCAATCAGGGATTCTGTGCTGAATTGCTTGATGAAGTTGTATTTGAGTTTAGGGTCTTTTTTAAATTCTTTTTTGAGGAATTTCTTAAGTTTTGACTCGGATATTACTTTCAAGTCAGCGCTGATGTCAATGTCTGCAATTTTTTCATGTTCGCTGTCATCTGTGAAATCTTCCAGTATCTCTGGAAATTCTTCTAAAAAATACAGCACTCCTGCCTCATGGGCGCAGGATGATTTTTTGGAGCAGCTGCAGGACATGTCGAACAAAATGTTGTCTTGCAAAACAAGTTCAACATTGAACTCATTTTTTGATTTGATGCTTGCTTTGAAAGTGTATCCGTTATAACTAATATTTTTGATGTTGTTTTTGTATTTAAGACCTTGTTTTAATGTTTTTTCATTGAAATTGTTTTTCCAGTAGTTCATGTTAACACAGTTATTATTTTTTGAAAGATATAATATAAAATCTTTAAATGCAAATTGATGTTTGAAAAATCAGATATTTTCAATATCAATTAAAATTTGGATAATTTTTATGAATATTATTAATAGAAATATGTGATTGGATTATAATTATTAATATTTGGAAAATATTCATTATTTTATATTAATGGAAGATTGAATAGATTTATAACTATTCAATTGATTTAACAAGTTTTAAAGCTTCATCAATAACTTGCCACATATCAAAGTACTGATACATTCCTAGCCTTCCACCAAAAATAACATTGTCTTCATTTTCAGCTAATTCATGGTATTTTTTAAATAATTCAGAATTTTTATCATCATTCATTGGATAATATGCTTCCTCTCCCTTTTTCCAAGTCTTTGGATACTCGCGGGTAATTATTGTTTTGGGAGATTGTGAAGACTCAAAATGTTTGTGCTCAATAATGCGGGTATAAGGGGTTTCTGCATCAGTATAATTTATTACTGCATTTCCCTGATAGTTTTCAATGTCCAATGTTTCAAACTCAAAGTTCAATCCTCTGTATTCTAGCTCTCCATAACAGTAATCAAAGTATTGATCAATCATTCCTGTGAAAATAATTTTATCTGCAATGTTTTTCCATCTCTGCCGGTCATCAAAAAAGTCAGTATTTAATTTAACTTCTATTCCTTCAAGCATCTTTTCAATGATTTTTGTGTATCCTCCAATTGGAATGCCCTGATATAAATCATTGAAATAGTTATTGTCAAAAGTATATCTTACAGGTAATCTTTTAATGATGAATGGTGGGAGGTCTTTACATTCTCTTCCCCATTGTTTTTCAGTGTAACCTTTAATGAGTTTTTCATAGATGTCTTTACCAATTAAAGATATTGCTTGTTCTTCAAGATTTTTAGGTTCTTCAATAGAGTATTCTGCTTTTTGCTCTTCGATTTTGGCTTTGGCTTCATCTGGAGTTTTAACACCCCACATTTGATAAAAAGTGTTCATGTTAAATGGTAAATTGTATAATTTTCCATTGTAATTTGCAACAGGGGAATTGGTGTATCTGTTGAATTCTGCAAATTGGTTAATGTAATGCCAAACTTCTTTGTTGTTAGTGTGGAATATGTGTGCACCATACTTGTGAACATTGATGTTTTCGGTGTTTTCTGTGTAAACATTACCCCCAATATGATTTCTTTTTTCAATTACTAAACATTTTTTACCTTTTTTTGTCATTTCATAAGCAAAGATAGAACCGAAAAGGCCAGATCCAACTATTAAATAATCGTATTTCATATTAATCACATAAATACTTTTTTTACAATTAAATATTAATTTATTATTTTCCTATTTATATAATTTTTATTAATTTTTAGTAGTTTTAGAT